>Ga0163163_10000621_pt1 | contig 30530 bp, 25 predicted proteins | sample S65metaG_FD_119766 | JGI IMG/M metagenome (GOLD analysis project Ga0163163, IMG submission 119766) | Switchgrass rhizosphere microbial communities from Kellogg Biological Station, Michigan, USA - S6-5 metaG | ecosystem: Host-associated > Plants > Roots > Rhizosphere > Soil | place: USA... | reverse complement strand
GAGCTTGGCGTACATGCGGAAATAGTTCTGGAAGGTGATCGTGGCCAGAGTCTGGTTTTCCTGCTGGATCTTCAGGCCTTCCTTGGCTTCAACAGCCTGATGCAGGCCGTCACTCCAGCGGCGACCGGGCATGAGGCGGCCAGTGAACTCATCGACGATCAGAACTTCGCCTTCCTTGACGACGTATTCCACGTCGCGTTTGAAGAGAGTGTGCGCCTTCAGTCCCTGATTGACGTGGTGCAGGATTTCCATGTTGGAAGGATCGAAAAGGTTGTCAATCCCGAGCATTGGTTCGGCCTTGGCGACACCTTCTTCAGTGAGCGTAACGGTTCGATGCTTCTCATCGACCTGGTAATCGATGTCTCGCCGGAGCTTTGGAATAATTTTGTCGATGCGGTAGTACTTGTCGGTGGACTCATCGCTTGGGCCGGAAATAATCAGAGGGGTGCGTGCTTCGTCAATCAGGATGGAGTCGACTTCGTCGACAACAGCGAAATGGTAGCCCCGCTGCACCCGGTGAGAGACGTCGAACTTCATGTTGTCGCGAAGATAGTCGAAGCCGAACTCGTTGTTTGTTCCGTAAGTGATATCGGAGTAATAGGACTCTCTCCGATTGCCTTCATCAATACCGTGGTGAATCACACCGACCGTCATTCCAAGGAACTTGTAGAGGCGCCCCATCCATTCGGAGTCGCGTTTGGCCAGATAGTCGTTGACGGTGACAACGTGAACGCCCTTGCCTTCAAGAGCGTTCAAGTAAGTAGGCAATGTGGCGACCAGCGTCTTTCCTTCACCGGTCTTCATCTCCGCGATTCTGCCTTTATGTAGAGCGATGCCTCCGATGAGCTGAACATCGAAATGACGCATGTTCAGGATGCGCTTGCCCGCTTCACGCACCACTGCGAAGGCCTCAGGAATTAGATCGTCCAGAGACTGGCCGTTTGCAATGCGCTGCCGGAATTCTGCGGTTTTGGATTGAAGGTCGGAGTCCGAGAGAGCCGAAATGCGGGGCTCAAACGCATTTATCTCGGCGACAAGTGGAGTTATTTTTTTGAGTTCGCGGTCGTTGCTGCTTCCAAATACGTTGCGGATGATTCCATCGAACATAGCCGAGTTTACCGGAGACAGGTGGCAATTTACAAAAAAAAGGGGCCCGACAGGTTGGGGGAAAAAGGGGTCAGACCCGTCAGACCCCTTTTTATGGAACTATTCTCCGCGAAGGTAGTTGCGAGGATTCATAGCTCTGTCGTACAAGCGGACTTCATAGTGGAGATGCGGTCCCGTTGTCCGGCCGGTCATTCCCACCCAGCCGATCAGCTGGCGTTTGGTGACTTTGTCTCCCACGTGGACGGCGTAGCCGCTGAGATGCCCGAATCGAGTGGTCAGACCGTTTCCATGATCAATAACGATGAGGTTGCCATAATCCGACTCGCGTTGCGCGATCTTCACAATGCCCGCAGCGGGTGCTTTGACCGGGCTTCCGACCGGTCCAACGATATCGAGTCCCAGGTGCATTTCCTCGCTGCTGTCAAATGGGTCAAGCCGAGTTCCGTACTGGCTCCCTACGGCACCACGGAGCGGCCATATATTGGGCGTCACGGAATCCACCACCAGGCGCTTGTTCACAATCTGGTCGATCAGAGTGTATTTATTCTCCAGGCCGTCCGCGTGATTGCGAAGCCGGCTGAGGTCGGTACTTAAATCACCGCTACTGAGAAGCTGTGAAGTTGTAAGGTTGACTCGAGACCCTCCTTCCGGCTTGACGTTCAGCTTTTTGGCCTGCGTGAAAGCCGGATCATTCTCGATGACTTGTGTAAGCTTTTCCGACAGCGTTTCGAGGTCGCTGATCTTTGAACTCAGTTTGGATGTGGATACCTGAAGGTCCTTTGTCTTGATCTTCAGAGTGGTGTTTTCAGCTGCTAGCTGATCGTAATCCGACGCCTTGAACGCCATATGCGCGTAGCTGAACCCTAGAGCGACCGCTACAAGAAATGAAAGAACTCCAAAGGCAGCCATGGCGTGGAGCGCCTTTTCAGGGATCCGGAGTTTATGGAGTCGGTGACTCGCGTCCGGAACAATAATACAGGTATAGAATCGTCTGGCCATTGGGCACTCCTGAGTAAAAAGGTTCTCCGAGTGGAGCCAAAATTCCTCAACTGAGGTAACTAATTATTTGATAATCGAGGACTTACTGGCGAAAATCTCAATGTGAAGGTTGGATCGTAACCTATGGCCATTTCGGGGGTCAAGCGTAAATTTCCCGCTGCAATTGCTCTTGCCGGCTTCGCAGTTGTAACCGCTGTGAGCTCCTGGGCCATGCTTTTCCCTCCCCGCCTCATCGAAAGTATTTATTCTCGTCGCCTGTTTCCTACTATTTCTCATATTGCCGGTTGGTTTGCGGATTCCATTCCGTTCAGCTGGGCGGATGTCTGGATTCTGGTAGGCGTGTTTACAGTTGTCTTCAGCGTGCGCCAAAGGAACTGGCGCTTCCCCCTGGGATTCATCAGTGCGGCCTACCTGATTTTCTTCTGGGGCTGGGGACTGAACTATCATCGTTTCCCGATCGAAATTCGCATGGGATTGAAAACGGTGCCAGAGCCTACGAAGCAGGAATTCAGCCAGTTCGTGTCCGCAACAACACTGGCAGTGAATCGGCTTTGGACGGAGGTGGCCGAACAGCAAACCAGCAAACACAATTTAGAGAGCGTGGAGCACGAGGCGTCGTCCAGGGTCCGTGCGGTGGTGGGACAAATTGACGGGACGGACTGGGCAGCGGCAACCCGTATCAAGCACTCCTATCCGGCGGATTTGTGGTTTCATGCGGCAGGAATCGACGGCGTCTTTAATCCGATTGGTCATGAACCTATTCTGGTCTCGGGAATTCCGGGCTTCCGCCTTCCCTTTGTAATGGCTCACGAACTGGCGCACGTCCATGGCATCGCTGGCGAGGGAGATGCAAATTTCGTGGCTTTCCTCGCAAGCCTGGGATCGTCGGACCCTCGGTTCCAATACAGCGCCGCGTTTGAAATGTGGCTCCATCTGGGCGGCGCTGCGGCTGAGCTCGATCCCGGGCCGAGACGAGACTTGCAATCCTATTTGGACCTGATCCGTTCACAGGAGATTCCGCAGTTCAGCAGAATTCAATCGGCGATTCTGGACTCCCATCTCAAGGCCAATGGAATTCAGGAAGGAGTGCAAAGCTATTCGAAGTTTGTCGCCCTGGCCATAGCCACTCGGGACCGATGGGGTAATTTCCAATAGAGTTTCATTACCAATTCCCGTGGACTCCCGGCTTTCTACCAGCGCTTTTGAAAGTACGCGTAAAGCACGTTCCTGCCGTCTCTCAGCGATTTGCCGTAGATCATGTTCAGAGAATGCGTTGGGGTTTCAAACTTCAGTCCTGCGCCGGTGTCGAAGAACAGCTTTCCTTCCTTGAAGATATTGGCCCGGTCCGTCGTCTGACCACTGTCCAGGAAGATCTGACCTTTCACATCCAGATAGGGAAGATTGAGTGAATTAAAAAGCGGAAGTATGGCGATGCGTCTTTCGATGTCCATATTCGACAGCGCAAAGCTTGTGCCCATTGGCGCATTCCCATAGTGGCCGTGATCGGACGCGGGATGGGCGCGCAACAGATTACCGGCGTGCATATCCAATCCAAGCACGAAATATTCCTCGACGGGAAGCTGGCCGTCGGAGATTCCGCCCCGCAATGTCCAGTTGAAAACCGTGTTCGTGTCTTTCGAAATCAGATATCGATTATTCAGTTCAACGGTTGCCGTGCTGTAGTTCAAGTCCCCCGCAAAACTCTTGCGGGCGATTGCTCCGTCGACGTGGATCCGGTTCTGGTACCGGCTGTCGAACAGACGAAGACTGGCCTGATAAATCACTTTCCCGGAATTGCTGCTGTCGATATAGAGCTGGGGCAGATTTCCGTTTGCAGCCCGATTCGTATATTCAAATCCTCCGCCAAAATCGATTCGGAAATAAGGAATGTACTTCACCTCCGCTCGAACGCCGGTGGACTTTACGAGGAAGCGGTTATCCTCCCCGGCATCGTTTTGAAGAACAGGAGCGACGTCCCAACGTTCAGAACGCCATAGAGCCGTTGCCGTCATGAAAAGTATGCCGGGCACCGGTATTGGTGCATGAACCTGAAGCTCGCCGCGCTTTCGGTTGTAATCCCATCGGTAGCTTGAATTCATCGAGATTCCGGAGTTCGCGATATCCCACCAGTTCAAATACGACGTTTGCCACGGAGCCCCTTTGACAATATCAAAGGCAATATTGGCAACGTCGTTTACCTTTTCGGTCGTGAGAATCACCGGATTGAATTTTGGCGAGACAGGAGCGGGCTCGATTGCGATTCCGACATTGGAAAAGATGTCCGTTTCCAACAGACGGAGCTGAGTGGTCCTCCACTGTGCGTATGTCAACATCTGGCCGGATTTAAATGCATTGCCGTCCTGGACGGTCCAGTGTCCGAACGCGATGTTGGTGTTGTGCAACACTTCACTCACGATCGGGCTTCCGATGCGGTTCCAATATCCGAGCGCCGTTTGGACTTCACCTTCGGATAATTCCAGGGCGGCAATCAAATCGGCGGCAGCCACATTCGCGGGATCGATGCGGAGCGCATGCTGAAGCGCTTCGCGTGCTCCGTCGGTGTCACCGGCGCCCAGGTAGGCATTTGCCAGTTCTGTCGGTATTCGGGGATCGTCGGGATAGCGCTCGGTAGCTTCTTCCAGGATGTCTTCCGCTTTCTGCCATTCCCGGTCGTGGCGGTATGCGGTCCCCAGATTGAGATAAATGTCGGCGGAAGGCCGCACGGAGAGAGCTTCCAGAAGTAATGGAATCGCCAGCAGGTAGTCGCCATGATCCATGGCTGCTTGTGCCCGAACTTCCGGCGTCTCCGGCGCTGGATTTTGGGCTGCCAGCGAACCGGTCATCGCAAGCATCAGCAGGAGAATGATCGGAAGTGAGAGCGAGACTTTATGCATTCGGCATACTCGGCTGGATTATAAGGCCAGGTTCAAAAGTAAACGACTGTCGGTGCAGCCCCAATTGAAAATGTTTTTGAGGCATATCCTTCTCCCGAAGGGAGAAGGTGCCGCGAAGCGGCAGATGAGGGGTGAAGAGAAGATCTTTCACGTCCTCACCCGGCCTGCTGGCGCGGCCAACACCCTACGGCAGGAAAGCGGATGACAATTTAATCATTGTACGCAAAAACTGCCACGGCTGTTCAACGGCGCCGAGATGAATGGAGAAACGAAGATATGGGTGTATCCTGTGGAGGTTCCTGAAAAATTGAAACGAATTAACCACGCGGATAGTCCAACGTTGAACACGTTGACTTGAGGAGGCCGGTTCCGGCATGACGAAGCGATGGCTTTTGGTTGTCCTGATTCTTGGACTATCGCTTTCCACGATTGTTGCCAGTCAGATTACGGTAGATGTGAAGCTGGTGACGCTCGTGGCCACTGTCACGGACAGCGCCGGCCGGCATGTTCCCGACCTTAAGCCTGAAGACTTCATCGTTGAAGAAGATGGATCTCCTCAGAGTGTCACAGTTCTGGAACAATCCTTTGATGCACCCGTCAGCATGGGTGTTGTTCTCGACACCAGCACCAGCATGGAATCCAAGATCAATACTGCAACTACCTCCATTGACCGTTTCCTGCAAACCCTTGGGCCCGATGACGACATTTTTCTGATGTCCTTTGCGGGAGGAGTCCGGCTGGAACAGGATTTCACGAGCGATCGAAAGAAACTGGAAAGCTCCCTTCGACGGGTCCGCCTCAGCAATGGCACAGCACTATATGACGCGGTTGAGAAGAGCCTCCGTAAAATTCGGGAAGGTCACCATGAAAAGAAAGCCATTCTCCTGGTAACCGACGGTGAAGACACCGCGAGCCTGATTTCATTGGATGAAGCACTTCGAAGCGTGCGTGCATCGGAAGTGCTGGTTTATTGTCTGGGGATTTCGCCAGGCGCATTCGGCAGTGTGACGCGCGGACCAACACAGCCAGGAGGTGGCCCGACTATCGGGGGCCCTGGCGGGCCTGGCGGCCCCACCGGCATTCCCGGTGGAGGCACCAACGGTGGAAGAACCAATGGATCCGTGATTACTTTGCCGGGAGGCATTCAAATTCCCCTGCCTGGACCCGGGAGACGGCAATTCCCGTCCGGCAATCCCGGCAGTACGGGGGGCGGCCTGGATTCGGTCGACATGTCCGTCCTCAACTCCATCGCAAATACCAGCGGAGGGAAGGCCTGGCTCATTACCAGCAATTCGGTTAACGGGTCCAATTCTCAGTTGGATTACGCGCTCGATGAAATCGCAGCAGAACTCCGCAGTCAATATACGATCGGCTATCACCCGACCCATTCTCTCAACGATGGGAAGTGGCACCGGGTCGATGTAAAGATGAAGAATCCCCGGTATAACGTGCGCTCCCGGAAAGAATATTTCGGCGGCGAAAATCCAGGCAAGTAGCTCCGGAATTTTCTGACTCCTGTAGGCGCGGTCTGTGACCGCGCACGATCCCGCAATCGGATTTTGAAGTGGATGATAGAGCATGCGCGGTCACAGACCGCGCCTACAGTTTTAGTTCCCCTCTTTCCGCGAAGGCATTGCCATCTGCAACAGCAGTCCGGCAGCAATAATCAATGAAAAGTCAAACGCCGACACGAACGTGATGGAGTATCGCGTGTCGATGGAGGCCATGGTGACGATGGGCACCAGGAATATGATGGCGCCGAATCCGACGAGCAGACTGTATAGCAGCAGGATCCCACGCCTGAATTCGTTTGCCGTCTCGCGAAGACTCAGCACAAAAGCGACAACTCCGGAAACAAAGTAAAGAATCACGAGCCAGAGTGAGGCGGGAAAAATTCTCGCCCTGATGCTCGACCATGGTGCAACCGGCTTGGTTCGTGGTGGCTTGCCGCTCGATTCCTCGTAGTAGCCTGCATAATCGGGCAACGTCGTGACCAGCTGAGGCGCGATGCTCGATGCGACCCGATACAGTTGAGACGGCCGCGCGAGCAGAAACCTGGGAATTGTCAGCGTCCGCACGCGATTCGTAAAATCCTTTCGGAATGCCGCGTCGGTTTCCACCGGGCCATCGGCGTCATAGGGTGTTGTGCCGATATACCGTATCCATTCCGGTTTCAAGTTCAATGCAAGAAGATCCGATTCCGGGTTTGGCGAATCTGGTAGTAGAACGCTGAAGATCGCAATGTAGCTTGCTTTCATGCGCAACCACTCTGGCGTGACGGACTGATATCCGGCGGCAAGCACAAGCAACACGACGGAAACCGCACCAGTCCATGCATACCGGTATTTGAGCGAAACGAAACGTGTTAGATAAATTCCAAACGGTATAAACAGCGCCGCGAACGGAACGTACATGGGTTTTGCGGTAATCAGCAACCCGGAGGCGGCGAAATACCCTGCCAGTGCAAAAATCCCGAACCGTCCGGCCATTAACAGCAGTGAGCATCCGACGATGATGATTAAAGCGGCCAATGCCGTGGGTTCGGAATAAAAACTGTTAAAGTAGGCCGTGTATGCTGCGTCGGTATACATTCCGAATAGCGCGGCTGCGAGCACGCATCGCCAGTGGAATGCAAACCGGCGACTGAAGATCAGAATCAGGTAGAACCCCAGGAGGAAGCAGATCAGATAAAGTGTGGCCAGGACCCGGATATCGAAGACCTCACGGCTGATCAAGAGAATGTTCAACCACCGGGCAGCGCCGACAAACAGATGCGATGAGGTATGGAAGTAGTAGATTCCAACCTCCGGTTCGGGGACGATGGCAAATTTTGAGAAAACGTAATTGAAGCGCTGATCGTGATCCTCTGAAGGTATTCTCGAAAGCCCGTTTGGATATCGCAGCCGCGCAAAGTCCCCGTTGTCTGCGATGCCAATCAGCGGCGGTATGAAGAGCTGGTAGATGCCGACGACGAGAAATAATGTCAGTACGGCAATCTCAAAGCGCCCTGGTTTCATAAGGGCGGAATTGTAGCATCGTGGAAAATGCGGAGAGTCCGGGATAGGAACAAGTGATGGGTTGGAAACGATGACAGTAGACGAAAAGAACCTGGCCCGGATTGCAGGTCCGCCGGCTATGGACGTTGCGCCGGAACTGGAAGTATCGGTGGTGATGCCGTGCCTGAATGAGGCCGATACGATTGGCACGTGCATTGAAAAAGCTTTCCGGGCGCTTCGCGAAAACAACATCAGCGGAGAAGTAATCATTGCAGACAATGGCAGCACGGATGATTCCAGCGCCATCGCGACCCGTCTGGGCGCACGGGTTGTCGCGGTTGTTGAGAAAGGTTACGGCAGTGCCTTGATGGGAGGGATCTCCGCGGCACGCGGGAAATACATCATCATGGGAGACGCCGATGATAGTTACGACTTTCTGGAAATACCCAGTTTTGTAAAAAGCCTGCGTAACGGATATGACCTGGTGCAGGGATGCCGGCTGCCGGTGGGCGGCGGCACAATTGCACCCGGAGCAATGCCGTTTCTCCATCGGTGGTGGGGCAATCCCATGTTCTCCCGAATGGCACAATGGTGGTTTGCCACTCCGGTGCATGACATCTATTGCGGTATGCGCGGTTTTACGAAGCAGCTTTATAAACGCCTGGACCAACGCTGTACCGGTATGGAATTTGCCACCGAGATGATCATCAAGTCCAGCATGTGCCGCGAGAAGATGGCCGAAGTTCCAATTACCCTGCATCCGGACGGACGCAAAGCCCATGCGCCGCACCTGCGCACGTTTCGCGACGGATGGCGCACGCTTCGGTTTTTCCTGATGTACAGCCCGAAATGGTTGTTCTTCATGCCGGGGCTGTTGCTGATTCTGCTGGGTCTCGTGGGATATGCCGTCGCGCTGCCGGGCCTCACCCTCATTGGAGTGACGTTCGACGCGCACACGTTGCTTTTTGCGACTCTTGCGATCCTGTGCGGATATCAATCCGTGTTGTTTGCGCTCTTTTCAAAGACGTTTGCGATCAGCGAAGGGCTGATGCCGGAGGATCCACGTCTGGAACGCTTCTTCGATGTGGTTGAACTCGAACGAGGACTGCTGACGGGTGCAGCGTTGCTGGCAGCCGGCCTCTTAATGCTGATTGTCTCGATCAACCAGTGGCGGCTGGTGGATTTCGGCCGTCTCGATTACGCGCACACCATGCGCCTGGTCATTCCCGGAGCAGCACTCACCGCGATTGGCTTCCAAACGATACTTTCGATCTTCTTTCTCAGCATTCTCCGAATGCGACGGCGGTGAACGCCATGAAGGATCCGGCAAAGCCGGGATTTGACGCGTATGCCTCGGAATACGATGCGGCCCTGGCCGAAGGGCTTTCCGTGTCCGGTGAGTCGAAATATTTTTTTGCTCAGGGACGCATCAGCCATCTCGCGGGTTGCTTGAAGGAACTCCAGTTTCAACCCGGCTCCATTATGGATTTCGGCTGCGGCACCGGGACAAATACTCCGTTTCTTCTCAAGCTCGACGGCGTCACATCTCTGCTCGGCGTCGATATTTCCGAATCCTCTCTGAACATCGCCCGGCGGTTCATATTGGATAAGCGCGCGGCGTTTTCGGTGCTGGATCAATACCGCCCGGATGGTCATTTTGATCTGGTTTTCACCAACGGCGTCTTCCATCACATCTCTCCGGCGGAACGTGCTGGTGCGATCGAGTATATTTTTCGGGCGCTCCGTCCCGGAGGCCTGCTGGCGTTCTGGGAAAACAATCCCTGGAATCTAGGCACGCGGTATGTCATGAGCCGGATTCCATTCGACCGCGATGCCAATACGATCAGCGCCGGCGAGGCGCAGAGACTGATTCGCAGCGGTGGACTCGACGTGTTGCGAACCGACTTCCGTTTTATTTTTCCTAAATTGCTCGGTTTTCTCAGAAACCTTGAACCGCTGCTCTCGGGCTTTCCCTTCGGCGCGCAATATCAGTTGTTGTGCAGAAAGCCAGTTGTCCGCTGAGGTGTTCGCTTAGCCTATAATGCGTTGATGAAAACGACAGGTCTGTTCGTGATTGTGTTCCTGATGATGTCGGTTTCCGCATTTGCAGCAGACTTGGCATTGTTTCTGGGGTCACAGGATCCGGGTGTCGTCACACTCAACAGCGTGCCTGACGCGGGAGGAACAATTACAGAGATCGTAAAGAATCCCCTGCGAGCCGGCACCTTCGGAATTCGATTTGGCGGCGGCCGCGTTGTGGGACATGAATCGACGATCGCGTATACGCATCATTTCATCGACTCCAATTCCCACGCTTTGGTGTTGAATTCGAATCTGGTTGTGACGATTCCATTGCCCATCGTGAAACCTTACGTCACCGCAGGACTTGGGACCTTCATCGTCAGCGGAAGCGGTATCTCCGATATTGGAACGAAATTCGCTTATAACTATGGCGGTGGCGTGAAGGTGCTGCCCGGTCCCGTGGGAATTCAAGGAGACGTCCGCGGCTACGTCCTGACGGGTGTCAATGGGGATACGATGCATGTTGTCGAGGTGAGCCTTGGCGTTCTTTTCCATTTCTGACATATGAACGCCACACGCGGACATGCGAGTCGATACATCGTTGCTGCCGCACTGATTTTCGTCTCGACGATTTCATCGGCCGCTCCCGCGGCGGCTGTCGAGCGCATCCACGCGAATGTGTCATGGCTCGCCGATTCCGCGCGGCAGGGCCGTCGAGCGGGCACACAGGGGGCTGCGGACTCGGCGACTTACATCTCGAATCGATTTCGCGAATCGGGATACGACGTCCAGATGCAGGAGTTCGGCGGCAATCGCCGCAATGTCGTTGCCCGCCTCGGCAATTCTCCCAGAACGATAGTTGCCGGCGCTCATTACGATGGACAAGGCCCGGGATTTCCATCTGCGAGCGACAATGCCGCGGGAACAGCCATACTTCTCGAATTGGCGCGGAATTTAAGTACCGCGAAACTTCCCGTATCCCTTCTCATGGTTGCCTTCGACGACGAGGAACAGGGTTTGAACGGGTCGCAGTATTTTGCCGAGCATCCACCCGTTCCTCTGGAAAACGTTGCTGCCGCTGTTGTGTTTGACGCACTCGGCCGTCACTTCATGGATTTGCGGGAGTGGACTACGATTGTGCTGGGCACCGAATCTTCGGCGGAGTTGTCTGCAGTGATTCAGAGGCACTTGAAGAAGGACATGCTGAACGTCGGCACGGATTTGATCGGCCCGCGGAGCGATTTCGCCGCGTTTGCCGGTAAGCGCGTGCCATTTCTGTTTTTCAGCGATGGGACATATGCGGATTATCACGGTGCCGGGGATACCGCCGAACGAGTCGACTACGCCCGGCTGGCCGGTGAAGCTCAGATGATCGGTGAAGTCATTCGGGATGTGGCCAGACTGAAATCAAAGCCGGTGTACCGCCAGGAACCGGTATATCCGGATGGCGAAATCGACGCGATGTTGAAGCTGATGCAGCGGACCTCCAGTGAGAAAAAAGATCTTCCAACCGCGTATCGTCAGGCGTTCGAAGTGCTGAAGGCGCTGCTTCCAATGGATACTTCCCGCGAATCCATCCGCATGGCCACCTCGGCGCTGCTGGCTGTAGCCACGCCGGCGCATGCCCGCTTCTTCCTGGACTACGAACTCGAACCCTATTTCGAATCGATCCACAAGCCCGAAATTGCCGCCGCATTACGTGAAGAGGCCGAGCGGTCCGGCAAATGATTTCGCCGCCATTGGTCTGGCCCGGCTACTACGACGTTGGCATCCTGCCGTCCACGCCAGTTCGTGATCATGCACTCGAACTGAGCGAAAAGCTTTACCGGATAGGCGGGATGTGGCGGCTCGGCAAGCGCACGTTTCTTCCGCACATTTCGCTGTATCACATTCCGGTGCGAGATCAAGACATGGAATCATTCCTGAACGAGTTGCAGCTCATCGTGGACACCACGCGGTGGGGAACCCTGGAAACGACGGCCTTCGACATGCCTGTGATGATGGTGAGCAAACCGGGGTGGTTGAAAAAGCTTCACGAAAGGGTCGTGAGACGAACGGTCCGGTTTCTGAATCGAAAGTATGCGGCAGAGAAGACATGGAGTCTGGATCGCTTTTCCGGGAGACGCCTCATTTTCGCAAAGAGGTATCTGCGCGAATATGGGACTCCCATGGTCGGTATGAATTTCCGTCCGCACATCACGCTGAGCAGCTTCAAGGGGAGAGAGCCCGCGCATCCGGATCTTCATGTACGCCAGACCACGTTTCGTGCAGACCGGCTCCACGTCTGCGAGCTCGGGCCATCGCATACCTGCCACCACATCGTCCGCGAAATTTCCCGCGCCCTGTAGGCGCGGTCTGTGACCGCGCATGGTCGACAAGAAGAAGCGGCCGGTCATAGACCGCCCCTACAACTTCAGTTGCGCCGTTTTAAATTCTTTTTGACAACCCTAATTCGTCCTGCTATATACGTAGCAACTCTGTGAGGTGAATAGCACATGGCTCATCCCATCCACGTTGCCCTGACGCGCCGCGAACGTCAGATCATGGACGTCCTGTACCGACTAGGCCGGGCGACCGTCGGCGAAGTTCTTAAAGAAATTCCAGGCGAGCCCAACTATTCGACAGTGCGTGCACAGCTGGGCGTACTTGAAGGGAAAGGACACGTTCGTCATGAAGAAGTCGGGCTCCGCTACGTCTATGCGCCTATTGTTCCACGTCGTGCCGTACGGCAATCTGCACTGAAACATATTGTCAACACATTCTTCGAAGGCTCGACGCACAAGGTTGTGGCTGCCTTGCTTGGCGACCCGGCCGCATCGGTTTCAGATGAAGATCTCGATCGCATCACTGAACTGGTCCAGAAGGCGAGGAAAGGAAAGCGCCGATGATTCTCCTGCTGAACGGAGTAATCCAGACTTCCATTATCCTGGCCGTTGCCCTGCTGACGGCGTATCTTCTTCGAGGCGATTCCGCGGCCGTTCGTCACTGTGTGCTAAGCGGGGGAATACTCTTCGCAGCGGTAGTTCCCGGGATCAGCCTGATGATGCCGTCCTGGAATTATGTTTTGCCGATCCACGCACCGTCGCGATTGCAGCCTGAGACTGTCGCAGTTCCTCCCGAAAATCCAGTTGCTGGACTCGAAGTGGCAGCGCCTGCAAAATCCGATTCCGCAGACTTGCCGGAGATTCGGCGATTCGCGAAATTGAAAGACGATACGAACCCGGCAACAGCCATCGGCGCGGCACCGGCGGTTCTGGAACCGGCAAAACTCGCGGCACATGGCAGGCCTGCATCCGGTGTAAGTCTCCGCGATTGGACTACATCCCCTTCAATCGCGGATGTCGCATTCTGGATCTGGGTTGCCGGGATTTTGATGACCTTCGCATCATTGATAGCTGGAGTCGTTCGTCTCTGCTGGATTGCAATTCATGCGCGCGCTGCCGAATCGGAAGACTGGACGAGGACAGCACAGGAAATCACAACTCACTACGGTCTGGCGCGGCCGCCGCGTCTGATGATTGGCAGTTCGTCTATTCTGGTGACGTGGGGCTGGCGCACACCGCGAATCCTTCTTCCTCCGGGGTCTGAAAAATGGCCCGCCGACCGCATTCGCGCCGTCCTTTGCCATGAGTTGGCCCACGTCCGGCGTGGCGACTGGGTGATACAGATGACTGCTGAGCTGCTTCGGGCAATCTACTGGTTCAATCCCGTGGTGTGGGTGGTATGCCGATCCCTGCGGTGTGAGAGCGAACAAGCCAGCGATGATGCCGCGCTCCAGTGTGGTATCGGTGACACGGAATATGCCGAGCATCTGCTCAATGTCGTTCGAAGTCTGAGACAGCCGCGCCGTTCGTGGTCCTATGCGCTTTCGATGGCACATCCATCGACGTTGGAGAAACGGTTCAAGGCGATATTGAATCCGGCTCTGAACCGCCGTGAGTTGACGAGGATATCCGTGCTTGTGACACTTGGCGCTTTTCTGATCGTTGCCTTGTCCGTGTCGATGGTCCGAGGTTCAACGACACCCGCGGTTCCTCTGATGAGCGCGGTGCGCAGCCTTACAGCATCCATCGCCGCACTGCCAGCAGCACGGCCGGAACCGTTGCCATCCCCACAGGCTGCGACGACATCCGCGGCAACCGATTCGGATCGAGGGACGATCCAGGGAACGATACGGCGCTCAGACTTGACCGCGCCGATCGCCGAAGTGGAAATTACCCTTGAAGGCGGACCGGCCGATCCCAAATCCGTTGAGACCCTGATTCATGGCGTCGCCGGCCGCGGAGTCGTATTCAATCCGAAACGTATTGGAACCGTCGATGAAGTTCTGCGCGACGTCATCGATCAGGCCGGAACTCAGGGAGTTGGCCCCGGCTCACCGATTTTTGACGATGCGCTGGCCGCATTTCGTGCGACGAATGCCGCACGATTCGTCGCCGAGTCCGATGCCGAGGGACACTTCACCATCAGAGACGTGCTCTCCGGTCAGTACACCATCCACGTGGAGCGCGAGGGGTTTTTTGATCTCGCGTCCCTGTCCGGCAGCCCGACCAAAGCGACAGTGGCGGGACAGCAGACCGTGAATGCGACAGTGTCGATGACGCCGGGTGGTGTGATCAGCGGTCACGTTCGCGATGCTTCGGGCGATCCTCAGCAAAACGCCGGTGTCCAGGTTTTTACGATGGTGTTTCAGAACGGTTATCCGGTCCTGAGAGGTACGGTTCAAAAACTCACCGACGATCGCGGCGCTTATCGTTTGTTCTGGCTGGCTCCTGGAGACTACTACATTGGCGTCAATCCGGGCGGGACCCCTAATGCCGATGCAACCCGGCGATCGATGTATCCGGGAACGCTCGATATTGCCAAAGCGACTGCCGTGTCCGTTCGTGCGGGCGATCAGGTGACCGGCATCGATATTCAGCTTTCCACGGAGTCTCTACCTAAGATATCCGGGAAAGTGACCAGCACAATCCCGGCTGAAGAAACGGCGCAGCAGGCCTCGCTGTACAACGAGGCGCTGGGTCGTCCGACGCTCATGCTGCTCGGACGCGATCCCGGCAAGCCGGATATCGGAGCGGGTACTGCGAGAACCATCGGAACGGTTGCATTGAAAGGCGGCAGCGGCACTTTTGAAGTGGCGGGAATCCTGCCGGGCTCCTACGACCTGTACGTTCGAATCCCGGAATCCAACGCGGGAGGTGGTTCAGGTTTCGCATTCGCCAAGGTACCAATCGACGTCAGAAACGAGAACATCGGCGGAATATCCATCACGGTGAACCATTCCGTGATTGTTCCGGGTAATCTCACGGTCGATGGCAAAGCTCCCGGTTCGATACCCATTCGGATTCAACTCCAACCCGACGGCAGTGGCGTAAGGCTGGGAGTGTACCAGGCCGTTGGTCAGCGGGTAATTTCTCCAGCCGCCAATGGAGAATTCTCCGTTGTCGGCGTTCCACCGGGACTATATCGGGTGGCTATGGGGCAGCCTGGCCTTCCCGACGATTACTACCTCGCAGATGTTCGACAGGGAGGCGTCAGCGTGTTTGATTCCGGAATCGATATCGGCTCAGAGAAGCCGAACCCTGTTCAGGTGGCGCTGAATTCGGGAGCAGGAACGATCGAAGGAACTGCGCAGGATGCCGCAGGCAAACCGCTGGGTGGCGCGTATGTGGTGCTGGCACCCTTGATGGCGAGGCGTCAGAATCGAGCGCTGTTCCATACAGCAACTGCGGATGCGAACGGGAAATTCACGATTCACAATATCGCCCCGGGCAGTTATCAGCTGTTCGCCTGGCAGCAAAGCATTCCCTCCGGAGCCTATTTGAATTCGGAATTTCTGAGGAAGTATGAGGATCGCGGACGTTTCATCAATGTCATCGCGAAGACAACGTCCGCCGAACAAATCAGCGCGGTACCGCTCCAATGAGAAGGCTCATCATGCTTTCATCGCTGGTACTGTCGATCTGGATCCCGAGTATGGTCGGGCAGGCGCAACAGGCTTCGCCGGTGGTTCCATCAGGAACGATTCAAGGAAGCGTGACGAAGTCCGGATCGGGCGACCCGATCGCCGGTGCGCAGATCAGTCTCGCCGGAGGAGCAGCCGGCGCTCAGGCCATGCAGAATCTTTTGCGCTTCGCAGCGACTCAGGGATTGGTAATCCCGGCTCCGCCTCCCGGAACAACCGACGATCAAGTCATGCAATCTCTGGCGGATGTTGCGATGGCGCGCGGCGTGCCGATCAGTCCTGCGTCGCTTCAGTCCGCGCTGGACCAATTTGGCGGCGTTGCATTCCCCACAACCACGACGGATGCTGCCGGTCATTTCACGTTTGCCAACGTTCCGCCAGGCCGGTATTCCGTGCGAATTCAGCGTGGCGGGTATTTCGGGATATCTGTCAATGGCCCCGCTCTCATGGACGTGGTGGATACAACAGTTGCCACCGACAAGACGGCAAACATCGCCGTGTCGATGACTCCCGCGGCAATTATCAGCGGCCGTGTTCGGGACTCCGGCGGTCATCCGATGTCGAACGTGACGGTGCAGGCATACAATGTTTTCTACCAGGATGGAATGCCGATTCTCGATCCGGTCGCTTCAAAGCTGACGGATGATCAGGGCGAATACCGGCTGTTCTGGGTCACGCCGGGGCGATATTACGTCGGCGTGATGCCGCGTCCGCCAAGTGCGGCAGCGATCGCGGCCGGAAACGTACATGACGTGATGACGTTCTATCCGGAAGCGACCGACTCGTCAGCGGCAATACCACTTACCGTTCGCGCCGGAGAGGAAGTCAGTGGCATCGATATCGGGATCCGGAGGGTTCGTCCATTCCATGTTTCCGGTCGAGTGAACAGCGCCGTGCCGATTCCTCCCCCGTCCTCGACGGCTCAGGGAGCGTTTGCCATCATCAACCAGTTGCAGAATAGTTCCGCGACTCTGTTTATGACTCCGCGCAGCGTAACCGCTCCGGACTACGACGATCTGAATTCCGTGGCAACCGTCGCACTCAATGGATCCACAGGCTCCGTCGATATTCAGAATATCCTTCCCGGCGCTTACGACTTGTATGCGCGCGTTAACGACCAGAACAGTCCTGCGTTCGGGCGCATCGAAGTCGACGTTCTGAATCAGGACGTGACGGGCCTTACTATCAATGTCCGGTCCGCAGTCGACGTGAAAGGAACCGTTGTCTCCAGCACCGCGCTGTCTTCATGGCGCGTCTCGATTCAACCCGAAGAACGCATTGCGAAACTGGGCTTCGGAATGCGGTCCGGTCCTGTTGGAGGACGTTTCTCCGATGTCGCCCGAGATGGCACGTTTGATATTCAGGGCATTCCTCCCGGCCACTACGGCGTGAGAGTTTCCGGACTGTCTCCGAACATGTATGTGGAGGATGTTCGACAGAACGGCACTTCCGTTTACGATTCCGGTTTCGATGTGGGAGTGGAACCTCCAACTCCGGTTCAGATTCTTGTGAAGTCCGGCGCAGGATCCGTCGAAGGCCTGGCGCAGGCTGGTGCAATCGTTGCGCTGATTCCGGCAAGCCGCCGAGCAAATCACGCGCTGTATTACGGTGCAACGGCTGACGGAACCGGAGCATTCGGGATGCGCGGGGTGGCGCCTGGTGAATACAAGATAATTGCCTGGGACAGTATTCCCGCCGGCGCCTATCTGAATGCGGATTTCCTAAAGAAGTATGAAGACTCCGGCAACTCCATCACCGTGACTCCGGATTCCAAACTCAAGTTCAATCCCACCGTCATTAAATGAAGGGACAGTCCCCTCGTTCCCCCATTTCGTGAGACTATTGGCAGCAACATTTCCCAACTGTCCCGGAGGTTCCGATGCATGGTCATTTCAAAGCGTTCGTCGCGTTGAGCATTGCATTGTGGGCGAACCATGTCTTTGCGCAGAACACCGGGCGGCTCGCACCTGGCACGGGAATCATCACCGGCACCATTCAGATGGATGGCGGCGGTTCCGTGGCGGGAGTGCGAGTCGCCGTGATTTCCGTTGAAGACACCATTGGTGCGAATCTCATCAGTCTTTCGGAGGCCGATGCGTCTGGACATTTCCGGCTCACGGATGTTCCTCAGGGTCATTACTACGTTGTCGCCGGGCGTGTGAGCAGCTTTACCTACTTTCCTGGCAGTACCGATAGAACCGCGGCCAGGGAAGTAATTGTTGAACCCGCTCGAACGGCAGCCAACATCAATTTCAAGGTGCCGGCCGACAGCAGGCGTCCGCCGCCGGTACCAAACACGCAGGCGAAAAGCGCTTCAGAGTTCACCGACTACCAGCGTGCTTCCAACGAACACAATATTTTCACCAGGATCAAGCTGCTGTTGAGCTTTGAAAAGAATTATCCGCAGTCCCTGCTGCTTGCCGGCGCTTACGAAGACCTCGTGGATCTCTACATTGCCAAGGGGGATCCAAGTACGGCCATGAAATACGGGGATAAGCTTGTGGAACTGGAACCCGATGACGTCCGGGCACTTGTGAAGGTCAGCCAGGCCTATGGACTGGCCCAAATCAATCTAAGAGAGGCGCGGCGGTATGCTGAAAAAGCAGTCGCCTCCGCCGCAAAATTGAAGATTGCTTCCTATTCGGTCCGACCCTCAGAGTACCGCGGCTACAACGAAGTTCAGTGGACGAGCCTGATTGCTGAACTCAATGCGAGTGCGAAGAGCAACCTGGAATGGGTGAATCAGGTCATCGTGTGGAACCAGAAGACGCTCAATGCGGCTCTTCGTTCCCGTCACTAATCTATTTTTTCCCGGGCAGTTCTTTCGCAGTTTTAGCAGTGGGCAGGTTCCGTCGTTTCCAGTCGCGCATGCCGAAGTAGAAAACTCTGCGATGACCGGCGTTCCAAAGTGTCTGTGCAGCGCGGGAAGCCCTGCCTCCACCTCCGCAATAAAAGACAACGTCGCCGGTCTTGGGAAAGTCTCCGATGTTCTGATCCACCTGGTCCACTGGAATGTGAACCGCATTCGGTACTGCGCCGGACTCTTGAATTTCAGCCGGTGTGCGGACATCCACGATCATCAAGGTTTTCGCGGTCTCAATCTTCTTTTCCAGGTCGGGAATCGCAATGCGTTCGGGTGCTTTATTCTCCATATGGCGATCTAAGATACCTCAGCCTGGCCGTTGCCGTCCGGCCCAAACTTTGGCAAAGACCCGGGTTACCTGCCTCGGACGGCCCCATATTAGCTTCACTATGGATGGCTATAGCACCTTTGGCGAGTCGGTGGTCACCTTTGACCGATATGGAGTCGGGTGGCGCGAACTTACGATTCCTGCAGTTGGCAACGGTTGCAGGAATGACACCTGCCAGCTAATTCAAGCAGAACAAGGAAGTTACGCGCATGAAAGCCGAGATAGCGAAGATTGAGGTCCATACCCGATCCGTTCAGGATGAAGGGAGCACGAGTGGGATTACGGAACTTCGGAGCGGCCCGTATGGTATCCGGGAGGGCCATTGGAACAGAGGACCTCGAGGAAATTGGGTGTCGCCGTGGATGACAATGTCGAAAGCCTCTACGTGTCTCTACCACTGTGATGGGTTCGAGCGCGGATTCGAGCCGAACATCGACTAGGAGTTCTTTTGAAGGAAATCAAAGTTGGAGTCGTTACAGCGCTGAGAGAGACCGCAGAGTCTCTGCAAATGCAGATCGCGCAAACCGGAATGGCTGCACTGGTCGTCCAGAGCGACGAACCCTGTTCAACGGCGATGGCCAGTTCGACTCGCAGAATTGTGGACGCGAATCCAGACATCGTAATTGTCGAGATTCGAGATTCCTCGAGTGGGCTGCAGACGCTTCAGGTGCTCCAGGCGGCTCTACCGCAGTCGCGCCTTCTGATCACTTCAAATGTCACGGACGCACCGCTAATTATCGAGGCGATGAGGTCCGGCGCCCGGGAGTATCTGCCGAATCCGGTTTCACAGGCGACATTGCTGGAAGCATTTCATCGCTATCTGGTCGAAAAAAATCGCACCTCGAACCAGACTTCTGCAAAGCGGGGAAAACTATTCTGTATCACTTCAGCAAAGCATGGATCTGGAGCGACAACTCTCGCCGTCAACCTCGCCGGCATCATCGCAGCTCGATCGAAACAGTCCACGGCCTTACTGGACCTGGACCGCCCGGTCGGCGACGCGGCCGCATATCTGAACATAAAGCCTGCATTCACGGTAAGTGAAGCGCTGGCGGCAGGTCCGCGTCTGGATTCGGTTCTTCTGGAAAGCTACATGCAGAAGACCAATGGATTTTGTCTCCTTGCGGGATTTCGCGAGTATGCATCGAATACGGCCATAACTGCAGAGAGGCTCGAGCAGCTTCTCGAAGTCAGCCAGAACACGTTTGCGCACACAATTGTCGACCTTCCTCCAACGATGACGGAAGACCAGGTGCAGGTGATTGCCCGCTACAGCCAGTCGATCGTGATTGTTCTCACGCCGGAATTGCCGGCCATCTGGCGGACCGAGCGGCTGCTGACCTATTTGGCAAAGCTGGAATCCACGGACAAGGTTCGCGTCATATTGAACCGGTCCAGCTCATCCGACGAGATCAGCGATATGGATATTGAAAGACTGCTGCGAATCGGGATTCACTGGCGATTGCCGAATGATTACCGTGCCTGCATCAAAGCCATCAACTCCGGAAGCATGCTCGATTCGATAGGAAGCAAACATCTGTATCGCGCACTGAATGCCCTCGCGATTGATCTTGCGGGCCTTCCTGTCGCTGAACGGAGCCGCGGATTATTCGATCTCTTTCTGAGAGCATCCTCCCTAAGACGTTCTTCCATTGCGTGAAACCGGCGGGATTCTACTCCAGCGGTACATCGCAGCTTCGAAGATAGACGGCGGAAACTTTAAAACCCAAGGCTTCAAGTCCCGCGCCATCCATCCAAATCACTCAGATCTCGAGTTTCCCGCCTTATCTCAATCCGATAGAACCAAAGTTCCATTGTTGCGAATCTACACCGATTGTAAATTCTCAAACGGGATTTCGAAGTGTTCAGGAGGTGTTCGTGAAGGAGTTAGACAGGCTGGTTGTGACCGTTTCACAACACACAGTATTTCTCGCGGAAGCGGCAATTTATCGGTGTGGATCCTGTTCCAATTCACCCGGTGTTCCGTTTGCTCAGCTTCTGGAATTGGTAGGTGGGCATCCTGCCGGCGCAGTGGACTTTATCCTGCCAGTCCTCGGTTATTGCCCGACCTGCCAGTCGGAGCTGGACGAGCAGTCGACCGTCATTCCCAAAGCTGCCAGGGCCCGTTGACCGGACGGGCCGCCCTTTCAATTCAGCTGCAAAGCGGCGTCAAATTCGCTTGCACCCTCCATGCCTCCGGGTTAAACAGTAAGTGCTTACCAGGGATCGGTAAGGCATCAGTGCAGGAGGCTAACGATGATCGAGACCCCAAAGAAAATCTCAATCTTGCTCGCCAGCGACTTTTCGATATTGTCAGACAGTCTGATATCCATATTTAAAGGCACCAAAGACCTCAAATTGGTCGGTTGCGCCAACTCTACCGAAGAACTGACGACGCAAATCGAAAAGTTCCGGCCCCAGGTGCTACTCGTGGATATCTCGATAACGAACGATAAATTCGCTCCGTTTATGACTCAGATATCCAGCGGCGATGCCAAGATTCTCGTCATCAACCAGGACCTGACACCCACTCAAACCATCGAGGCCCTGCGTTATGGTGCTCACGGAGTGATTGGAAGAAGGACGCCGCCCGAGCTCCTTTGCCGATGCGTGCGTTCTGTCGCTTCGGGCGACATCTGGGTTGGCCGCGGTGTGACCACGGAGCTTGTTCAGTTCCTTCGTGGCCGGGGAACACAGCCGGATTCGGGATCTACGCGAAATGGCGATTCCGAGAATCCGGCATCGGCGTCATCGGGATCGGCAGATACGCGATTTGGCCTGACAAAGCGCGAACTGCAGATTGTCGATGCGCTGGTTCAGGCCCAGACAAACAAGGATATCGCCGAAACGTTTGGCATCAGCGAATACACCGTCAAGCATCACCTGACCAATATTTTCGACAAGCTCGGAGTTTACAATCGAGTGGAACTTGCTCTGTTTGCAATCAATCATCAGCTTTGTCCTTCTGCAACACCAACGCAGCCGGGACAATCCGCAGAGCCCGCACTGATGCCCGTCGTGGCACCAAACGGCAAACCCAAATGATGAAGCTCCTGCAATAAGAGTGCCCCCGGCAAATACATTTGGAGTTGCGGGCATGTACTGATTTCGCGTCTTTCCGGGATGGACCGCAGGTTAGGAGTTTCGAAATGAATTCCCCTGACCACGACTTGATTCAAGCGTGTCTGCGTCAGGAACAGGACGGATGGAAGGAGCTTATCGGCCGCTACCAGCGTCTGATCTACTCTGTAGCCCGTTCTTACTGTCCTCTGTCGGAAGACACTGCCGATATCTTTCAACAGGTCTGTCTCGAACTACACCGCTGCCTTCATCAATTGCGCAACGAAGAAACTCTATCGGCGTGGCTGATTACCATCACGCGCCGCCGCGCTTACGCATTTCTGCGTTCCCAGAAGCCTCAGATTCCGATAGATGATTTCGATGCCGCCGTCGATGCGCGGATCGAAATTCTCGAAAAGGAATTCGAAATTGAGCGTGCTTTGCTTCGGTTGCCGGACCGTTGTGAAAGGCTTCTGAGGATGCTGTACTTTGACGTTGACGAACCCAGCTATAACGATATCGCCCAGAAATTGAGTATGCCCGTCGCCAGCATCGGTCCCACACGTGCGCGATGCCTTGAAAAGCTGAAAAGACTGCTCGATGCTTAATCGGCCATGAGCCTGAAACATTCAATCAATACTGGGAAAGGCTTCGCCAGCCCCGACGCTTTGCGGGACAACCAGGCAGCGAATCGTCCTCGGCCCGGTGTCCGGCTGTGAGCGAAATCAGCTGAAGTGACGATTGTCTGGGACTGAGCCTTTGGACGTCGAGCGTGGAAGAGTGGTGGTGCGCGCAAGGGAGAGGCGTTCCAGCAAGCCATGCAGACTGTATGCGAAAAAAATCATGAATGTATTTTCGCGGAAGCCCGGGGCCACTTTACAGTTCAGAGGCACGGAATCTTGCACCTGACTTTGGAATCCATTATCGATTTATTGGAAGGCCGCTCCGAAGACAAGCATCCGGATCAATGTTCGGAATGCCATGGACGCGTGGAAGAATGGAGGCTTTTGCGTTCCCGATTGCGCGGGAATCAGTTGACCGACGCCCCGGCAGATGTATTAAGGACGGCGTATGGAATTCCGGCGCCCAAAGAGCAGCACAAAGATCAAGATGAGGCGCAATAAGCGTCTGGTCATCTTCCCACCAGGACAATTTCCCAAAATCTATCAGGCGACCTCTTCGTTGTTTGGGTAGGCAAAGTTTTCGCGCCCGCAGATCGCGATTCATCTGAGACCGCCTCAGGAGGAAACAGAGAAAGTGGTTCTGGCGGCATCCCTCCATGTCATGGGAAAGACTGGCGTGCCCGATGACGTGCTCTCTTGAAGGAGAGCTGTCCCGCCGATGAGGAGTTCGGCTGGATTCGTACCATTGTCACGAACGTCTGGAAGGCCGCGGCTATCCCGGCAATCTTCGGGGCACTGCAAAACCGATGGGCTCACGAAATATCGCAGTCGCCGATTCCGGCGACGCTCTGACCCCGGATTGCTCTTACCGAAAAAGGCCGGTCGCCGGAGGAGGCGGTGAAAGAGTGCCGTCAACGCGTTCTACAAGTCCCTGTCGCTCAACAAGTCCAGGCACTCCCTGCTTCGCCTGTAGGCGCGGTCTATGACCGCGCACAATCCTTCAGTCGGATTTCGCGTAGATAAATCGTGCGCGGTCACAGACCGCGCCTAGAACCGCCCGCTTATCGCCTGGAAGACGTGACCCATCCTGGAGCGGAACCGGTTTTCTGACGAAGAACCAGATTCAATTGCGCCGCGTGATGCTGGACATGTCGCATGTTGTACAGGTGGCGTTCGGCGACGGTCAAATTCTGTGTCGGCCGTATTCGGTCCGGTTGACGGGCCTTTTCGTCGGTCATTGAGTCGATCGCCTTTTCGCATTTCCTGCGGCAATGATCGAGATAGCCAAGCAGCACGTCTTTCGAATGCGGCTTCTCCGGCAGCAGTCCTCCAGGACCGAACTCGTCGCGATTGAACGGAGCGGGCGGACCAAAGTCCTCTATCGAATCGGATAGATAGAAATCGAGAAAGAAGAGGGTGTGATATGCGAGGTACCAGAATCCAACGATATCGTTGTCGACCCACACCGGCTTCTTCGTGCGATCGCACCATATGTCATCTGGGCAGACGCGTATCGCATTCTCCATCATGTCGATCGCGGCTCCGAACTGCTGACGAAGAACCCCTTTCCAGAACTCATCCATTTCGGCCTCCCGTGACGAAGCGATAGAATACACAACATTGATGCGTATCTATTTCCTGAGACACGGCGAAACAGACTGGAATGTATCCAGGCGAATTCAGGGGCGGACCGATATCGCCCTGAATTCCAATGGAGTGCGGCAGGCAACCCTGTGGCGTCCATTCTTTGAGCGGATTCCACTCGCGGGTGTTTATTCCTCGTCGCTTTCGCGGGCGATGGAAACGGCGGTGCTCGCTACGCTTCGGCCGCCGTGCGTAATTGACGCATTGAATGAGCGAAACTACGGCGAATGGGAGGGTCGGGTGTGGAACGAAATCGCCGATCACGATCCGGACTTTGACCGCCGTTGGCGTCGCGCGGACAGCACTCCACCCGGAGGAGAGTCCCGGCTGGAAATGCATACCCGGGTTTATCGGGCAATGGACTCCATCGTGGCCTCGCACGATGAAGGTTCGGAACTCCTGATCGTGGCCCATGGCGGAAGCGGCAAGGCCGTGCTGGGTTACGCGAATAGGATGTCTATAGAAGAATTGTTTGGAATTCCGGCAATTGGCAACGCCACGATGACTTTACTGACGCGCGAGGGCAAGCACTGGAGTGTCGCCGAGCCAATGACCCCGAATGAGGAAGTCACGCCGCTTCGGTAGCTCGCCTCCGGTCACACCTTCAGCCCAACCGCACGCATCAATGCCAGAGCGTTGCTTCGTTGGACAACGCCCGGCCGCAGCATGTAATCGAAGATCATCTTCCCGTCTTCGAGCCGATCTTCAAAGTGCGCATTGGCCGCCCGCGGCGCAAGAGCATCGGCAACTTTCGCAAGAGCGAGATCGTGTGTGGTAACGAATCCGATGGCGCCCTGCTCCACCAGGCCGCGGATGACTGCCTCGGCTCCGATCGTCCTGTCGTGCGAATTGGTTCCATAAAGAATTTCATCCAGCAGCAGCAACACCGGAAGTGGTTTTTCCGTGAGTTCCATGATGTCGCGCAGTCGCTGAATTTCCGCATAGAACCGCGACGTCCCACCGAGTAGAGAGTCCTGTACTCGCAGAGTGGCGCCGATTGCAAGAGGCGACAGCTTCATGCGCTCGGCACTTACCGGGGCTCCCGCCAGCGCGAGAGTCACGTTGGTACCTACGGTTCGAAGAAGCGTGCTCTTGCCGGACATGTTGGAACCACTGATGACCAGCAATTGAAGATCGCCGCCTAGTTTGATGGTGTTCGGTACGCATTGCCCTCGCAGCAGCAGCGGATGCCGCACGTCTTCAGCCTCGAGTACGGTGGAACCTTCGACGATTTCCGGAAATGGATACTCGGGACGTTCGAATGCGAATGAAGCGAGTGAACAAAGCGCTTCCATTTCACCGACGGCTCGAAGCCACCGGTCCACTTCGGAACCGTGGCGCTTCCGCCACTGCTCAACCGCGAAGGAAATTTGGGTTGACCACAACAGGAAAAATGCAGGGAACATCACCATCTCGTTCCTCTGCTGCTCGAGCATAGTGATGAACCCGACGAGCGTTTTCATCTTCGTCGATGCGGAGCCAAACTCGCCTCGAAGCTCCTGCAACAGTGGAGATGAGACTTTTTCACGTTCCAGTCTTTCCAGCGTGGAATGCAGAATGGCGAACTCCCGGGCGTGTGCTTCAAAAGAACTCTTGATCCTTTTTACTCGCGACCGATACCAGGTTCCAAATCCGCTGTGTGCAAGCGCGGCAATGAAAAACAGCAATGGCGGACCGCCATAAAACCACATGTAGGCGAAGGTGCCCATTGTAAGAGCGACAAGAATCGGCGCGATGATACGCGCCGCGGTGGATTCCAGCAGAATCGGGGACGTGGCCCAGCTTGAAATAATCTCAGGCTCAACGGTATCCCTTAACTCTTTTCCCAGTATGGCGAGGTCTTCACGCAGATCGACATTGTTGCGGAGTTCCTCAATGGCCTCCTGTCGTCTCCGTATGTTCGCGCCCGGTGCCGGGGCAGAGAGCCAGCGCGCGAGGGTTTCCTGGCCGGCCTGCGTTCGGGCGGTGCACAGGAGTTCAAAAACCGAGCCCACGCCGAAGATATCGAGATCGTTCACATAGAGGTTCGTTGTGTCTGCGAACGAAGTTCCGGGATTTCCAGCTCCCACCCATTCACCTTTGATACGAGCCAGACCGCGTTCGTAAAACCGGACCGCACGCAGAGCGCGCTGTTCTTTCGGATAAACGCTCATGCTGTAGATCACAAGGCCGATGTAAACGCCGACCGGAAGCAGGATGAACCAGCCTGAAAACTGATGAAGAGCAAGAACCAGATATACAAAGAGCAAGGACACTAGTCCGGCCGCCAGACGCAGCGTCGCGACGAAATGAGATTTGCGATGCGATTCCACGAGCCACCGGCGGCGTTCTTCGAGTCGCTTCGTATATTCCGTAGAGGGATCCAAGTGTGATGGCAAAACCGGATCAGTATACGCTGAAAAAGGGGTCTGACGGGTCTGGCCCCTTTTTCTAAATGACAAATGAAAAACGATAAGTGGCGAATGACAAATTCCCGATCCCGTTCAGTCACTTGCGAATTTGTCATTTGTCATTAATCAATTGTCATTTGTCATCGAAAAAGGGGCCAGACCCGTCAGACCCCTTTTCGTAGTCCCTTTTTCGGAGTCTGTACACGGGTCAAGGGGTGGTGATACCATCCGCTGTCCCGCACGGCGGTGCAGGGATCGCAGTTGCGCGATAATAACGTTTCGGAGTGATCAACATGAGTGTAACGGGTTCAGATCGGACGGCAGGCCTCGAGGAATCGCAACGATTTCTGCCGATCCTCATCCTGCTGTTTATCGGCAGCGGATGTGCCGCACTGATATATGAAATTGTCTGGTTTCAGCTGCTGGAACTGGTGATTGGATCGTCAGCTGTCTCGGTGGGAGTCCTGCTGGGAACGTTCATGGGTGGCATGTGTGTGGGCAGCCTGATGGCCCCCCGTTTGATCTCCAAGAACCACCATCCGCTCAAGCTCTACGCGATGATTGAAGTGGGCATCGGCATCATCGGTCTGGTCATTCTGTTTGCGATGCCACTGGTTGGCGGAATCTATACGTCATGGGCGGGACAAGGCCTCACGAGCATGTTGTTGCGCGGCATCGTTGCGGCAATCTGTCTTCTCCCTCCAACGTTTCTCATGGGCGCGACTCTTCCTGTAATTTCACGATGGGTGAAGACTTCCCCGGAAGGCGTTTCCTGGCTGGGTTTCTTCTACGGCGGAAACATCGCTGGTGCCGTGGTGGGCAGTCTGCTGGCGGGCTTCTATCTGATGCGCGTCTACGACGTCAACACGACGACATATGTGGCAGTGCTGATCAACCTTGTGGTCGCAGCACTGGCTTTTCTAATATCGAAGGCAACACCATTCAAGCCGGAAACGGACTCCTCTTCGGATTCCATCGTTGCTGCGGATCCTGGAGCATGGGCTGTTTATCTGACAATCGGCTTGTCCGGATTCACGGCGCTGGCGGCCGAAGTAATCTGGACCCGGCTTCTTTCCCTTCTCTTTGGAGGAACGGTTTACACCTTTGCGCTGATCCTTGCCGCATTTCTCTTTGGCCTTGGAATCGGAAGCAGCCTCGGATCCGCATTCGCGCGCAATTTGAAGAATCCGCGTGTTGCGCTGGGCTGGTGCCAGATGCTGCTTTGCGCAACCATGGTATGGGCCGCGTACTCGCTGATGAAGTCGATGCCGTACTGGCCGGTTGACGTAACGTTGACAACCGATCCCTGGCTCAAAGTGCAGCTGGATATGGTGCGGTGCCTCTGGGCGGTTTTGCCCGCCGCGATTCTTTGGGGCGCCAGTTTCCCTCTGGCCCTCGCATCCGTCGCAGCCCGCGGACAGGATCCGGGCCGTCTCGTTGGTGGCGTCTATGCCGCCAACACGTTTGGAGCGATTGTTGGTTCGCTTGGAGCGAGCATTGTCTATACATTTGGTCTCGGCAGCCAGCATTCCCAGCAAGTGCTCATTGCGGTATCTGCGATTTCCGGACTTCTTATGCTGGCGCTTCCAAGTGACGAAGAGTCTTCTGCGAAATCAAATCTGAATTTTGCCATTACGGTATTGTGTCTCGCCGTCGCCGGCGGGCTTCTGGTAATGACTGTCCCCGAACTGCCCGGGCATTTTGTGGCGTACGGGCGATTCATGCCCACGCGTGGCGCCAACGCGAAGATCGTTTACATGGCTGAGGGCGTCACCGCAGCGATCGCCGTTTCGGATATGCCGGACGGCACGCGCAATTATCACAACGCCGGCAAAGTTCAGGCATCGAGCGATCCGGCCGATATGCGGCTTCAACGCATGCTGGGCCACCTGACGACGCTCATTCCTGCCACCAACACGGATTTTCTCGTAATCGCCTTCGGCGCCGGCGCAACGGCAGGAGCCGTGAGCGTGGAACCCAAACTGACCAGTGAAACCATCGTGGAAATTGAACCGCTCGTTCCCAAGGTTGTGGGGAAGTGGTTTGGCGCTCACAATTTCGAAGTCGCACAGAATCCCAAAGCCCATATTCAAATCGATGACGGCCGTCATTTTCTTCAGACCACGAAAATGAAATTTGACGGCATCACCTCGGATCCGCTCGATCCATGGGTGAAAGGTGCGGCCGCGCTGTATACGAAGGAGTTTTTCCAGCTCGAGAAAGACCATTTGAAACCGGGCGGTGTCGTGACGCAGTTCGTTCAGTTCTATGAGAGCAACTCCGAAGCCGTCAAGAGCGAGATCGCAACCTTCTTCGAAGTCTTTCCCAACGGTGTGATCTTCGCGAACACCGTGCGAGGGTCGGGCTACGACGTGGTGCTGGTCGGCCAGGCGGACCCCATCAAGATCGACATCGACAAGATTCAGGCGAAACTCGACAGCCCGGAATATGAAGTGATGGCGCAGTCCCTGCGGGAAATTGGTTTGCATTCCGCGGTGGATCTGCTCGCAACCTATGCCGGCCGTCCGACGGATTTACAGGGCTGGTTGAAGGATGCGGTGGTCACGCACGACAAGGACATGCGGCTGCAGTATCTGGCGGGGATGAGCTTGAATCTGTATCAGGCCAATGACATCTATCAGGACATGGTGAAATTTGGACCGTTCATGCCGAAGGAGATGTTTACCGGCAGTGATGTTCATTTGCAGCTTCTGGAGAAAGCAATAGCCCAGGGAACAAGCCGCTGATATTCCAATCGGAACAATGAGCCAGAGCATGGTGGCGCCCTTGCGGCGTGTCATCGTCAAACGTCCGGAGGAAGCGTTTCAGAACGCGGAGACAATCGAGCAGCAGTGGGCCGGTCTCGGCTACCTGCGTCCTCCAGATTTCCGTCTCGCCTGCGGAGAACATGCGCGCCTTGTTGCGCTTCTCCGCTCATCCGGCGCGGAGGTGCTTGAACTTCCCGCGGATTCCCGCACCGGGCTGGATTCAATTTACGCACACGATCCTGTTTTAATTGCCGATTCTGGCGCGATTGTTTTTCATATGGGCAAAAAGGCGCGACGTGGAGAGGGTCCGGCATATGCGGATTCCCTGAAACGCTGGGGCGTTCCGATACTTGGCATCGTGGAAGGCGCAGGCACTGCCGAGGCCGGTGACATGATCTGGCTCGACCGGCGCACACTGCTGGTAGGACGCGGCTTTCGGACGAATGCCATCGGGCTTCATGCGGTAACCGCGTTGCTGGAACCAAAGGGAGTGCAAGTCATTCCGGTCCCTCTGCCTTACTTCAATGGTCCTCAGGATGTTCTGCACCTGATGTCGTTCATGAGCCTTCTCGATGACAATCTGGCCGTGGTCTATCGGCGGCTGCTTCCTGTTCCTCTCTTCGAACTACTGACGGAACGGAATATTCAACTCGTCGATGTACCCGATGAAGAGTACGACTCCATGGCATGTAACGTCCTGGCCCTTTCACCACGAAACGTCCTGATGATCCACGGCAATCCCATCACCCATTCGCGTCTGCAAGCTGCCGGATGCACGATTTCAGAATTCGATGGCCAGGAGATTTGTGTGCCCGGCAGCGGCGGTCCGACCTGTCTGACGCGGCCGATTCTGCGGGGATAGCGTCCTGTT
>Ga0163163_10000620_pt1 | contig 30671 bp, 20 predicted proteins | sample S65metaG_FD_119766 | JGI IMG/M metagenome (GOLD analysis project Ga0163163, IMG submission 119766) | Switchgrass rhizosphere microbial communities from Kellogg Biological Station, Michigan, USA - S6-5 metaG | ecosystem: Host-associated > Plants > Roots > Rhizosphere > Soil | place: USA... | reverse complement strand
CCAAAAAACTCTTATGTCTCGGATGAATCGGCGCCGTGGATACCGTCATTGGCACTACCACCAACCAGAAGCTCTGCTCCATCCCGCTGGGCGGAAGCCGGCAACACCCAATAAGATCCCACCTCCCATCTGATCTGCGTCCCCATCCTGACGGCGCTCTCCCTGGCTGGTGGCAACTCCTCCTCTCCCCGGGGGCTCCCCTCGCCCGTCGCCACAGTTCAGCTTCCCCAACTGATCTTCTGTCCAGCCAGCGTTCCACGAATGTTGTGTACCGCCATATCTGGTACCGACAAAGTCACTAACAAACTCGGGCCAGGACCGTTGCTCACGACGAGCAGAACCTGCTGTTTTTGTTCCAGATACTTGCCGCGGATTTTGAAAATCCACACGTCCCCGTTTGGAAAAGTGATAAACGCATTGCCGGACAACACTGCACCGTTGCGTGCGATCGCCAGGTCCAGTTTCCAACTCCCATCGTGCGCGATGCCCAGCGGCCAGCTTACGTAGCTCTTATCCACCGTCGTGTGCCTGTGGCACGGGCCAATGATCGTATCGCATGTGACGGTCACTGCCCGAACCGTCTTTATGCCGGACAACGTATGGTTGGTGGGATCAACACTCATGACGTAGGAATAGCGGTTGTAGTCGCTACCTCCCTGACTTTCCTTGTACGCGAACCGAACGGTAACCCCCTTCGCGGTGCCATGAACAAGTCCCGACGCCTGGTAACCATCGAGCTTTCCGCTGCCCAATTGCACCAGGCCTAGAAATTCGCCGAAGTTGTAGACCAGTGGCCCGCTGTTCGCGTCGAATTCGTAATGAAAACGTCCTTCGGGCGGAAGACCAGGGGCGTAGTCAACCACTAACTGCGGCTCACTTGCTCCCATCTGCAGAATCATCGGGTGATAATAGTTTGTCGCGGGGCCAATTTCGCGCAGATTGAAACCCAGTCCGGCTGTTCCGTTCGATGCCAGGTTCGATAAGAAGGCCCTAACATCCAGCACGACGTTCACATTCGTATATCCCGGGATAATCCATTGGTGCGCCTCCCCGCTGGTGACAATCGCCCCAATGCCTATCTTACCGCCTCCCGCCAACAGGTTTAGCTCCAGCCCCCGCGGCCCGCCACGATTCGTCACCGAAAACGTCAGCACCGCCGCATTTACAGTCGCACGCGGTGGCACGATCAAATTGAAATCCACCGCGGTGCGATACTCTTCTTCTCCTGCATTGCTTATCGTTCCAACGAAACCGTCAAGCCAATCAAAGTAAGGGTTTCTCTTATCGATATCGATGCCGGTCGCGGCACTGGCTGGGAGTAGGGTTTCAACAGTTGCTGGGACTAAGACCGTGCTGCATAGCAGGAACAAAATACCGTGCAGGCCAATTCGGAGATTCATCACACGACTTTAATCCTTCGTGAGTGTTTTGAGAAATCGAAAATACGCGCTGATTCATCTATAATATCGATGGACGCAGCAGCGCCCTGCCGCCGTCTTTTTCAGGGAATATCCGCTCTTTTGGCTTCATGATCTTATTTGGTCGGGTTGAGTCACTTGTTTCGGGGGAATCTGACCGACTGGCCGCCAATCAGACCAGCGCCGTTACTGACCAGGCTTAACAACAGGCCCGTCACAGCGAGATTGAAAGTCACAGCGCCAGTCGGAGGCACCTTCCAGGCTCCGACGATCCGTTTGTCGCAAAATCGCTTGGTTAGACACTTCGAACGCCGGGGTATCCGTTCACAGCGACCTTCGATCGCCAGTCGCGGGGCGGAGGGAACGTATTTTATCAGGGCATAATCCAGTCGTGGAATTTAATGAATCAAAGGCGAACCGGAAACCCGTTCGCCTTTTCGTTTAAAGTCCCTTGTGGACAGATTGGCGACTACTGATACCAATTCGCGCGCACGCGGTAAAAGAACGGACCAGGGCCGGTGGCGCTGTAGTCAACAAAGTCGGTGACGTTCGTGTCTGAGCCGTAAATGATGTCGCTGGAAAAGGTGAAAGCGGGATTTCCCGCAAGATTGGTGCTGCGCTCCACGACATAGCCAAACCTATAGCCCAGCCCAGGCACGCTCTGCCAGGTGACAGTCAGGGAATTTCCATTTGGGACGACCTGTAAAACTTTCAACAAGGAGGTGGCATCCAGGGGTGATGTGTGAGCGACCCACTCGTGCCAGTTGTCGTAGTGGTCGCCATCCGTGTCGGCGTGATCGGCGGAGCCATCGGTGGGGAAACCATATTGTTGCAGCCAGAAGTAGGAAATTTTGGAGGCGGGCGATTGGAACTCGTACGCGCCCAGGTCAATGGCTCCGCCCACAAGGCGCGGGTTACCGTCCAGGTCCACGGAGTTCGTATCGGGCGGGAGCGATGTGTAAACGAAATTGATGCAGGGTGAATTTGAATTCAGGCGATAATCTCCAGAAGCCGGGTCTACAAACGCGGGATCATTGGTGAAGTAATTATAGACAAAGTTGGTGTCATAATTCGGGTAGAGAGGAGCAGAATTGTGAGAGACAATGCAGTAGCTGGCGCCGGGATAACTGTCGAGCGTCTCCCCGCCGATACCGCCACCCTCATTACCCGCATAATTTCCGGCAATGGTGCAAAACTCGAGATAGTGATTTCCATACCCGGTTCCATACACAGCTCCGCCCCGATTCGTCGCCAGGTTTCCGCTGACCAGGCACGAGTAGAGGCGCGCGTAGGCGCTTTCGCAGGCCAAACCTCCGCCATCCTGGGCGAAGTTGTTTGTAATCATCCCATGGTTGTGTGTCCCGGCGCCGTAAATTCCCCCACCGGCGACGGAGGCTAAATTGCCGGTGAAGACGCATTTCTCGGTGTTCGCAACATAAACACCTCCTCCCAGCTTTGCGGAATTTCCCAGGACAAGACATCGCTCGAGTTGGCCGCCTTCTGCACCGCCGCCGGTGGCCAATCCGTTCGTAGCGTGGTTGCCGACGAGGATACAATCATACAACACTCCGCTGTGCGCCCCGCCACCAGCGGTGGCAGAGTTGTTGGTCAAGGCGCAATTGTAGAGAGCCAGCAGTCCATAAACGCCGCCTCCGCGGCTGCCTGACCCCAAAGCACGATTATTCACCAGCGCACAATTCACTAGCGCACCAATGGCGAATTCGTATGGTTTAAAATAGGCTACTCCTCCGCCATTGCCATTGGTTACGGTGTTCCCAATTAGAAAGCAGTTTGTCATACCGAATTGGTCTGTGTCCGCGTATGCGCCGCCGCCTACGGATATTGCAACGTTGTTGGCAATAGTGCAGTTGTTCAACACACTGTTTTTCGCACCTCCGCCGTAAGCGGCAAAATTGTTCGTCACTATGCAATCATTTAACGTGCATAGCGCAACTCCTCCCCCGTACTCTGAGCGATTGCCCGCGATGAGGCAATGGTTCAAATCACACCCCCCTGCGCCGCCGCCACCCTGCGAACCGCCGGCAAGCGAGCACAAATTATTTGTCAGGATGCAGTTATTCAACGTGCAGCCACCGGCTCCGCCGGAGGATGTGGGGGACACGTTGCCAGTCAAGATACAATTGGTAAGTGTGGCCCACCTCGAATTATTCGTGCTGCCCAACGCGCCTGCCGCAACCGCGAAAGCACCACCGCCGTTGGTCAGGGTGAAACCCGACAACACCGCATTGCTGACCAGTGTAACGCAACGCATGGTACCACCCCCATTGATAAGTGTGACAGCCGGTCCATTTACACTTCGCACCAATAGAGCCTTGGAGATCGAAACCCGGTTGGTCCCGTAACCTAGGAACAACTGGCTTGCGCCGGTTTGGTACACCCCGTTTGTGACGGTGATAACGTCCCCATCGGAGGCAACGTTGACGGCAGTCTGTATGGATGTGGCGGCGGTGGCCCAGGTCACGTAGGGCGCTGCCGGCGTAGGATTGTTGACGTTGACGTAGCGCTCTACAGCAAACATTTCAACCACGTTGCACAACACCAGCGTGCCCAAAACCATATTTTTTAAGGAGTTCGCTTTCACACCAGACAATGCGAAAACGGAGGGCAAAACTTATCAGCTATAGAAAGATTTCTGGATCTTATAGTGCATGATGAGTCCTGCGGCTTTGCAGACCGGCACTGAACAAAAAGGTCTTTTGAAAATGAGTTGCTGGGCGGTAGGGAGTGCCGTGCCAGGCAACTCTAAAGAATTCTAATCACCTTAATGCGCTGCGCTTGCGCTCGATTTCATATCCAGCCCTCGCATCAAACTGGAGGATCTCCCCGCGGATGCTGGAGGCCGCAAGCCGCTTCCCATCAGGATTCCATCTAACGCAGAACAATTGAGCGCCGTCACTCGCAAGGGTGCACAACAATCTTCCTGTGACAGGGTTCCAGATGTTGACCTGGCCAGCCCAGTCGGCGGTAGCCAGCCGGGTTCCATCCGGGCTCCAATCCACGGAGTAAACCTTTTGGCTAAACCCGACCAACATGCGTACCTCCCTCGCGGTTGCCACGTCCCAAATCTTCACGCTATTGTCGTCGCTTGCAGTGGCCACCTGTCGTCCGTCTGGGCTCCACGCTATTTCGCGTATGATGTCTCCATGGCTTCCAAGCCGAAGCACTTCACTTCCAGTCCTGGCATCAACCATGGCGAGAACCGACCTTCCTGCGACGGCCAGGTGCTGACTGTTTGGATTCCACGCCAGGGCCAGGCCATGCAGCGCGGCTTGGGAGTGCAAATGTGTCCACGTATTGGCATCCCAGATATTGAATCCCCCGTCCATGCCGCTACAAATCGAAGCGAGCTGTCTGCCGTCACGAGACCAGGCCAATGCTCGAACCTCGCTTCCGTCACCATGCAGGCTCGATATCAGCTTGCATTCAGGCCAGTTCCAGATCCTGATAAGCCCGTCCATGGTCCCGGAGGCGAACTGCGTTCCCGAAGGATTCCAAGCGACGCGAAAAACCCAGGACGTGCTGGCTTCCAGATGAATTGGGTCCGCCCAGGTGGTGGTGTCCCAAATCCAAAGCGATCCATCTGTATTGCCCTGAAGCAGATGTCGGCCACCCGGATGCCACTCGAAGGAATAGGTTTGATGTGGCCGTTGCACGATGGCGTTGAGGGATCGCGGCAGGCCTGCCTCCCACACCTTGAGCGTCCCATCGCCAGCGGCAGAGACCAACTCTCTGGAGTCGGGTGTCCAGGCAAGTGAGTGTACAGTCCCACGGTGGCCCCCAAATGAATCAACGAGTGTTCCGGTCATCGACTCAAAGACTCGGACCGAGCCATCCCCAGCGTTTCCGGTGGCAAGATATTTCCCGTTCGGGCTCCAGGCAAGAAAACTGATTCCAAAGATATTGGTTGAGAAATTGGTCGTTAATACCCCGGCGTTGGAGTCAAAAACCAGCAGCTCATCCTGTTTGCTAATCACCGCCAGCCTTTGATCGTCAGGAGACCACGCGAGCTGATGGTTTTTGCCAGTTGTGCGAATTTTCAGTACTGCTTGGTAGCGGCCTCCGGCGGTCGCGATTTCGTGCGGGTTCCAGATCTGAACCCATTCGTTGGGGCCACAGGAAGCGAAGCGGCTGCCATCGTGGTTCCATGCCAGTGATTCGAGAGAACCGGAGGCCGTCCACGTTTGCAACAATGCGCCCGAGTTGACGTTCCAGAGGCGGATAACAGCGTCATCTCCCGCGCTGAGGAGTTCTTGTCCGTCCGGGCTCCACACGACGCTGTAAACCCGGTTTGTATGCCCTGGGAAGCGCGTGATTTCTGCTCCGGACTCGGGATCCCAAATCTGCACGGCTTTTTCGTCGGTGCCAGTGGCGAGCCTTTTGCCGTCAGGACTCCAGGCAATTTGGTTGATCTCACCAGCATGCCCTGGAAACTCAAGAAGCTGTCTTCCGGTTCGTCCGTTCCAGATCCTGATGATGCCTTCACTGCCTCCGCTCGCCAGTCGCGTACCATCAGGATGCCAGTCCACCGTGTAAGTCACCCATGCTCCAGCAACTATGGTGATGCGTTCGCGGTGACAAACGCCGTTCATATAGTACCATTCCCATCCGCGAAAATCAGGCGAATGATCCTTCCAGCGGGATAACAGTGCATCCACTCCACCGAGGCTTTTGCCCCACGCCATTGCAGCCGATGCAAAGGCCATATCCGAGGCATAAGCCTCCAACTCGGCCTCCTCCCGTGAACGTTCCGCCGCCATCCGCAAATCCGCCTGGCGACGCTCCGCGGCAACGGCTCTCTGACGGGCCGCCCTCTCGCGGTGATATTGCAGTGTGTTCACCAGCACTCCAATCAGGAGCGTTATCATGACGCACGTTGCTGCAGCAAAGCCGAACTTGTGGCGGCGGACAGCCTGTTGAAATTCGTAGAGCTTGCTCGGCGGGCGGGCGGCGATCGGTTCGTTCCTCAAGTGCCGTTGCACGTCTGTCGCAAGGCCGTTGGCCGTTTCGTATCTTCGCGTCCGATCCTTCTCCAGGCACTTCATCACAATCCAATCCAAATCCCCCCGCACCTCCTGTAGCAGCCGACGTGAGTCCGCTCTAACTTTTTCGTCGGTTTTCGGAGCTCGGATTTCGGTGTTTGATTTGAGCCTTCTTACGTCGGCTGCTACGAGGTCTTGGGTAAGCCGCGTGCTCGGCTTGATCGGCTCAGCTTCGCGGATGGTGCGGCGCATTTCGTCGAGACCCTTTGAAAGAAGCTCTTTCGCGTTGAAGGGCGTTGTGCCGGTGAGCAACTCGTAAAGAAGGACGCCCAGGCTATAGATGTCGCTTCGTGTATCAATATCCAATCCGCTCATCTCCGCCTGCTCGGGGCTCATGTAGGCCGGCGTGCCGATGAATTGCTCGAAGGCGGTATAGACAGTCTGATCGGTCAGCCGCCCCTGGGTGGCCTTGGCGATGCCGAAATCAATCACCTTCGGCACCGGCACACCGTCGTGCAGTGTCACGAGAATATTCGAGGGCTTTATGTCCCGGTGGATAATACCCTTCTGGTGCGCGTGCTGGATCGCGCGGCAAACCTGGATAAAAAGATCGAGCCGCTCGCGCAGGGCAGGCTGGTGCTGGGTGCAGTAATCGGTGATCTTCACACCCCGCACCAACTCCATTACGAAAAAGGGCCGTCCGGTTTCCGTCGCTCCGGCATCGAGCGCCTTCGCGATATTCGGATGATTCATCATGGCCAGCGCCTGTCGTTCCGCATCGAAGCGCGCGATCACCTGTTTCGTATCCATCCCCAATTTGATAACCTTGAGCGCGACTCGGCGGCGCAAAGGCTCTTCCTGTTCGGCGACGTACACTACCCCGCACCCACCTTCGCCGATTTGCTCGAGAAGTTTGTAACGGCCTATTCTGTCACCAGGCTTTTCTGTCGGGGGAAGGCGAAGGTCCACTGTTTTCGGAAACGCAGGAGGTTCTCTTAATAGCGGACTGGCGCGATCCAACGCACTAAGGAGCGCTTCTATGCGTGCGCGCAGTTGGGGGTCGTGGGCGCAGTTCCGGTCCAGGTAATTCGCCCGTTGTTCGTGTGGCAATTGGACCACCTCGGCAAAAATGTCTTCCTCGCCTGGCTCGCCCGCTTTCATGGAATCGGTTTCAAGCTTCTGCCAATAGTGTCCCCAGACAAGCCAAAAGATTCCGAACCTCCGTGCCGATGAGATAGTGACTTAAAAATGCGTTTGCACACCTACCAATCAATGCGAAATGCGCAGGGAAATCTTATCAGAAAGATTTGTTGATAATTTGTCTCAACTCATAAGCTCTTGCGCTGAGATTCAATTTCTTGGGCCAACCACGCTCGACTGTAATTCCACCAGCGGCTCGCGGTTGGAACAGACACGCCCAAAATCTCGGCGGCCTCTTCCAATGAAAGACCAACGAAATACCTGAGTTTGATAAATTCAGCCTTCTGTTTATCCACCCCCTCAAGCTTTTCGAGCGCGTCGCTCAGTGCCAGCCACTCTTCGTCCTGCACCGGCCCCGCGATCTCCAACCGGTCAATTTCCAGGGGCGCCTCGCCTCCGCCATGCCGGCCGGCGCGCCGGCGACGTGCCCGATCAATGAGGATACGCCGCATCGCTTCCGCTGCCGCGCCGAAAAAGTGCGCGCGCCCATCCCATTTCTTATCCTCGTTGCCTACCAGCTTTAGCCATGCCTCATGCACCAGCGCCGTCGCCTGCAACGTCTGCCCCGCAGCTTCATTCGCCATCTTCGCCGCCGCCAGCTTTCGCAATTCGTCATAAACCAGAGGCAACAACTCCTCCGCCGCTTTTGGGTCGCCCGCTTGAGCGGCCTCAAGAATGCGCGTGACATCGCTCACGTAGCCAGAATAGAAAGAACGCCCAAAACTCTACAATTCCAAAGCAATCGTCTCCGACCTTTGCTCAAACTAATCAGCAGCATCCTGCCCGCAAGCTTGCTTCAAGTAGGCGGTGCGAGCCGTCGGGTCGATCTCTTCGAGCGCAGCGTTGAAAATCGTGTATGCGGAAGTTTCCGGTTTCACATCCGTAGCGATCGAGAATCATTCTTTCAGAATCCTGGATCAACTACAAGGATTCGCCCCGAATTAGTTTTTGAAAACGGTCGCGGGGAGTTAGTTGTTGGTCGGCCACGTTCCCGTCCGAATCAGCTCCCGGACTTCGCATTTGCGTTGCCAGTAATGCCGCTTGCGAGACTGCGACCTCGTCCATGGACGCTTTTCCGACCCCGTTCATCCAGGCCATAACCGCCGACAGACACAACTCTTTCAAGTAGGCAAAGGAAAAGGCGTTGGTCCCCTGCGCCACCGCTTCGATCCCGGCAGCCGTCAGCCGAAGCTCCGCCGCCTGTTGATCGTTCCACATCATGAGGTAGGCGGTTCGTTCGGCAATTTGAGGCAAGTCAAACGGGTATTTCCTGTCGAAACGCGACGGCCGGTCGAGGATCGAAGGGTCCAGGCGCTCTGGATAGTTCGTGCTCGCCACCACGCAAATGCCAGTGTTTGCAGAAAAACCGTCCAACTCGTTCAGAACAAATGAGCGATTAGTCGGTTTGATCAGCGCGTCCAAATCCTCGAGGATGAGCAGGCACGGCGCTGTCTTTCTGGCCAGGTCGAACACGCTGCTGATGTTGGCGTGCTCACTCCCGTGAAACATCCCCTGCGGTTCCAGGCTGCGGACATAAAGAGCCGGAACTCCGATCTCGTGGCAGAGGGCTTTCACGGCATGAGTCTTACCGTTGCCTGGCGGTCCGATGAGGAGAATCCCGCGCTTCCAAGGAACGCCGTACCGAGAATAGACCTCACGACTCGAAAAGAACTGAGTCACATCCGCCTGCAAGGATTCCTTCAAACCCGGCGCCAAAACCAAATTGGCAAAGTTTGAGAGTTGTATCGCTGCGAATAGCTGACCGTCTTTACGCCACGTGCCCTGTTCGAAAACAAGCACCTCAGCGTGAGGCATCGCTGACCACTGGCACACGGCAGTGTAAAATGCCTCCCCCACTGCTTCCGACTCTGCCACCAGAAAGCAGGCCTGCTGACGTGCCATCGTCTCCATCCAACTAAGTCGTAAGAATTCCAGGGTCTTGCCTTGCCATTTCAGCAGAACGAAGCCGTTCAGTAATTTGCGCGCAATTCCTTCCTCTCCGGTAGCGCAGGAACCAAACGGAACACGCGTTCCCGTGCCGTCCTCGGGCGGACATCCGCGCCAGTTGAGAACTAACTGATTATGGCCAAACTCGGTCAAAGGGATCAGCGTTGCATGCCCTGCATCTACAAATCCGTCCAGGTCGAAGCCACAACCGGAACATTCGAGGACGGCTTTGTCGGGCCGAAGCTCCTTCAAGCGCGCGCCAGCATAATGACCGATCGCGGCGGAAGGCAGGCGGAGTGAGGATTCGATAAGGTTCAAATCAGCTTCCACGAAGAGTCATCGCACAAGGGGGTGGAGGATTCAAGTTTTCTCATTTGTAGATGAGTCGCCTCGACTGTATTAAAAGTATTTTGAACAGCGGGACCCCGTGAAGCCAGCGCTGAATCCTTCGGCTCAGAGAAGCAGCGCCTTAAAACCAGCCTGTTCGAAATGGTGATCCGCCGTCAACGCCTGTGTCAGACCTTCGTCCTGCATCACCAAAAAAGAAATGCAGTCAATCAGAGGCTAGTCTTTGTCTGGACGCGCTTTCAAGAGTCGCACGCCGCCTTCCAAGAGCTCCGCAGTTAGCCCGACTATTTTTACTCGAGGGTCCTTGGGCAAATAATCGAACAGCGTCACGAAATCGTCATGGTCGATCAGAGCGCAGCATGCGTCGCCGGTCTCGAGCATAATGCAATCGGTTGTTACAAGTCGATCTCAGCGAACCCGGTGGAGTTCCAATGCTCTCTCGTAATAGGGATCGTCGGCTTTTAGAAGGGCCAAAAAATGAAACGTGTCGGCGAATACCGACCTCATGATTTCTTCGGGTGGCCATTGGTAATGCGCGTGACATCGCTCACGTAGCCAGAATAGAAAGAACGACCAAAACTCTACAATTCCCAAAGCAATCGTCTCCGACCTTTGCTCAAACCAATCAGAACTTCTGGATTTCGCAAGTCGTGGATAATCAGTGTACTTAACTCGATATAAAGACGGGTTCGATTCCCACACGCTACATTGAAATCAATAAATTTACGAAGCAGTGCAGTAAAAGTGCAGTAATTGCGCGGGGGGTTATACGTCGTGAGCCTGCCCAGGTTTGGGAGTTGAAGACTTTGTCGCGGCCGCGGCGTCGGTGATGAGCCAGCGCTCATGGAGGAGTTTCACCACGTCCACCAATTTCAGAGGATTTGAGGGCTTGAGGAGGAAATCATTAGCGCCAAGTTCGTGGGCCCTGATCATATCTTCCTGACGGGCCGAGGAGGTGAGCATCAGAACCGGGAGCAATTTGAATTGCGGCTGCCGGCGAATCCATTCGAGAACTTCGAGCCCGGTCTTTTTGGGCATCTTGATGTCCAACAGGACCAGGGCCGGTTGCGGATGGCGTTTGCGGCTGGCAAAGGATCCCTGGCCGGCAAGGTAATCGATGGCTTGCTGACCATCCGGCACGGCTGTGAGGATGTGGGAGGAGCCAGTCTCTTCGAAAGCGCTCTTAAGAAAGAAGACGTCGTTTTCCTCATCTTCGGCGTAAAGGATTATGCTTGGGCCGTTCATCGAAAGGATTGGTTGACCACCTGGGTTGGCGGATTGGCCTGCTTAAATTCCAGCCAGAAGCGGCTGCCTTTGCCGGGGGTGGACTCGACGCCGACTTTGCCGCCCATGCGCTCGGCGGTCTTGCGCACGAGAGCCAGCCCGATGCCGGTCCCCTCGTAGCTTCTGTCCAGTTGTTGGAACATATCGAAAATACGCGCCTGATATTGGTGAGGTATGCCGACACCGTTGTCTTCAAACCAGAACCGCACCCAGTCCCCCGACGTTTCAGCCGAAATGCGGACGTGAGCGACCTGGCCGGGCTTGACGAATTTGACTGCGTTGGTCAGCAGGTTGGAGAAGCACTGAGAGAGGCCGGCCTCGTTGGCGATAACAGGAGGAAGCGGCTCAACGACTTTAATCTCAGTGTGCCGTGACTGCAGCGTGGGATAAGATTCCAGGACGTCGCGCAGCACGCCAGCCGAATCTGTTGCCCTCAGCGCCGGTATTTCGCGAACGGTTTTGGCGTACTGCAGAGAGTCCCCGATGAGAGCGTCCATGCGGTTGGCGGCGTTCATAATGCGACGAAGGTAGTCCGCGCCCATGGCAGAGAGCTGGTTGGCAGACTCGTTCAAGAGCAGGTTGGCGAATCCCTGCATGGCGCGCAGCGGCGCTCGCATATCGTGGGTAATGGTGTAGGAGAAATGTTCCAGTTCGCTTAGGGCATCCTGAAGCCTCGTCGCGGCGGCTTCCGCGCGGTCGCGCGCCGCTTTGATCTCGTTCTCAGTGTGTTTGAGATCGGTGATGTCCACCACGATGAGCACAGCGCCGTCCACTTTGTTGTCGAGGGTGAAGTAGGGACGCGCGCGGAGGGAATACCAGCGGCCCTCTTTGTCCTGCACTTCGCATTCGCGCTGGCGAACACTGGCGATGACTTCGCTGAGCAATGCTTCGAGACTATCCGGGCAATACGTCTCGAGGAGCACACGCGCCTCGCGTATTTCAGGCAGCGCTTCGCCGACCGGTTTCCTGCCCTGATCTCCAGACTCGTCCAGGCGGGGTGCTTCGGCGGATACGCGAGGCTCGTGTGCTCCCCCGAACACGAAATTATGCTGGATGCTGCGGATGGGCCGGCCGGCGTCGGACGCCATTAGATTGAACTGTTTTTCCGCCTGGGTGCTGAAGTGGCGGATGGTCAGGTCCCGCCCGAGCAGCAGAACGCTGAGCTTGGTGGAAGTCTGGAGATTGACCAGGTCGCTGTTCAGCCGGCTTAGCTCCGCGTTGCGATGGACCATCTCCTCGTTGACGGTGATGAGCTCCTCGTTGCTGGACTCCAGCTCTTCCTTGGTGGTTTCCAGTTCCTCATTGATGCTCTGCAACTCCTCGTTAGCGGACTGGACCTCCTCGTTGGACGCCTGGAGTTCCTCGTGGGCGGCCTCCTGCTGTTCCTGGACGGATTGGAGGTAGTCACGGGTCTCGGCCAACTCGCGCTCCAACTCAGAATTATGGCGGGAGACCTCTGAACCTTTTGCGGGAGGTGACGCAGAGGATGAAGAAGTTCGTTTTCTCCGTTGGACCAGGTTGGTCCCCTGAGCCTCTCCTGCCTCCTGAAACACGATCAAAAAGCAGCGCTCACGCAGATTCTTCAGCGGAATGACTTCCACGTTCACCTCCCGGGCTTCGCCGTCTTGCCGCACTCGCACGTTTTCCCGCCGGACGGTCTTGTTTTTCTTTTTTGCCTTATTGATGGCGGCGCGCAGCGGCAGCATCAGGCCCTCGCGTGCCATCTTCAGCACATCGAAGCTAGCCTTGCCGCTGGGCGGCTGGAGCCAGGCGTCCGTGGACCCGCGGAACTGAAGGATCCGCAACTCGGCATTGATGAGCACGCCGGCAGGAGCGAACTGGGCGACCATCACCCGGTCGGCCTCGCGTTGCGCGTTGATTTCGCCGTGAAAATCGTCCGATGGCGTCTCGTCCGGTTCTTTGTTCGTCAAAGTGGGGAAAACATTATCGCTACGTTCTTTTCTGGCCGGCAGATGAAACCCTGGGGTAACCCCAGGCTTCCGGGAATATATTTTGTGCTGTTTGTCCACTGGCTTAAACAGGTTGGTGAAGCCGCCAATGGATTCCGATGCGCCGAGAAATAAAAAACCTCCCGGCTTGAGCGCGTAGTGGAATGTGGGCACGGCCTTTCTGTGCATGCTGGGCTCGAGATAAATCAGCAGGTTGCGGCAACTGATCAGGTGCAACCGCGAAAAAGGGGGATCGCTGATAATATTCTGCCGGGCGAAAACGACCATGTCGCGCAATGATTTGATGATCCGGTAGCCGCCGACCTCCTGAGTGAAAAACCGGCGCAATCGTTCGGGGGAGACATCCTGGGCGAGGTTTTTTGAGTAAAGCCCGTGGCGGGCCTTTTCCAGCACAGCTTCGTTAAGATCGGTGGCGAAGACCTGAAGATGGCCCTCGCGGGGAAACTTTTCGATGCTTTCCCGAAACGCCATCGCAATAGAATAAGCTTCCTCTCCGGTCGAGCAACCTGGTACCCAGATGCGTATTACCGGCTTTTCGCCACGCTCCTCCAACTCCTCCAACAGCGTGGGAAAGACCTTGCGCTTTAGCAGTTCAAAGGCTTCCGGATTGCGGAAAAAGCTGGTCACGCCGATGAGACAGTCCGAGTAAAGCGTCTCCACTTCTTTGGTATTGCCACTGAGAAACTGGGCGTACTCCTCCAGCGTGTTGTGCCTGGTCAATACCATACGCCGACTGACTCGCCGCTGGATGGTGGTGGGTTTGTACAGGGAGAAATCCACGGCACAATGGTTGCGTATGGCCAGAAGGATTCTTTGGAAGCCGTTTTTTTCGACCGACGGCTGCGGCTCCTTGCCGGCAGCGACTTCCGCGCGCCTCTGCCTCATCCCGGTTGGCGGCGTCGGGTCTCCACGTGGGGGCGATGGCGCTTCCTCGGAGATCGCCATTGGCTCGGTCTCCTCTTCCGAAGGGATAAGGGGCGGACTTACTATTACATGCGGATGCTTCGCAATACGGGCCAGTTCCCTGGCAATATCCTCCGGCTTGAGAACAAAGTCCACGCAGCCAGCCGCCACCGCGCTGCGCGGCATCGAATTGTATTTTGCCGAGTCGTCCTGCGCGAAGGTGATACCCCCCTCGGCTTTGATCGCTTCCAATCCCAACGTACCGTCGGTCGCCGTGCCGGAAAGAATAACGCCAATGGCCCGCTCGCGCTGGTCCTGGGCCAGCGACTCGAAAAAGGCGTCAATGGGATGGTGCGCCCCGAGATTCTGCGCGCGCGGCTTCAATTGTAAAACCCCCTTGGCGATGACCAGTTTTGTATTGGGCGGAATCACATAAAGGTGATCGGGCTTTATTCTCAGGTTGTTCGTAACCTCCCGCACGGGAATCGAGGTCGCCCGCGCCAGGAGCTGCGTCAGAGCGCTTTCGTGCTGAGGGCGCAAATGCTGCACGAGCACAAAGCCGAGGCCCGTATCCACGGGCAAATGGTTCAGAAACTGAGTGAACGCTTCCAATCCTCCTGCAGAGGCGCCGATGCCGACAATGGGAAAAGACTTGTGAGGATTGTTGGATTGGCGGATTGATAAATTTTGGGGGAATTTGGAAGCTGGCTTGGCCGATTCCCGGCCTATTCGAGGGCTTCGTGTGCTCTTGCGGCTTTCCGCCTTAATCGAACGTTTCACCATGCGAGATTCCTGAGTTCATCGCAGAAGCAAAACCCCGGAGATTCTGCCTTCACGTAGTATTACATTATGTACCCCCCCCCCCGCGTTTAGCCAACAAGTATTTTAATGACAGGCCTTCGCGCGGTCTAAAATTTCGCGGGAAACTTGAGCGATTTGGCCCAACGCCTTTGAAGGGGGGTGGAACCCTCCCTTGCCGCATCAGAGCCCGGGTGGCATCGTACGGCATGAGAAAGGAGATTGTTTTGGTGACAGGCGCATCCAGTGGAATCGGCCTGGAATTAGCGCGTCAATTTGCGGAACACGGTCATCCTCTGGTTTTGACGGCGCCGGTAGAGAATGAATTGCTGGCGATAGCGCGAGAACTGGAGCAGGGGCACGGCGTTTGGGTGCGCACGGTGGCAGCGGACCTTGAAGCCTCGGACGCGGCGGAGAGAATATTCGAGGAGCGACAAGCGAGGGGCGAACGATTGATATTCTGGTGAACAATGCCGGCCTGGGCCAGCGAGGCAGGTTTTGGGGGTATCCCATCGAGCGAGATCTAACCATGCTGCGAGTGAATGTTGAGGCACTCCTTCGGCTGACAAAATTATTTCTGCCCCCGATGATCAAGCGTGACCGGGGCCGGATCGTCAACACGGCATCGATTGCCGGATTCGAGCCGGGGCCGCTTCTCGCCGTATACCACGCGACAAAGGCGTTCGTGCTTTCGTTCAGCGAGGCTCTGGGTGTTGAGTTGGAGAAAACCGGGATTACAGTGACCGCCATCTGTCCAGGGGCTACTGACACGGACTTTTTTCCCAAGGCAAACATGGAACAGACGAAAGCGTTTCAGAAGGGCAAAGTCATGGCGCCACAAACAGTGGCCGGTCTGGCGTACAAGGCCGCTATGCGTGGCGATCGCGTCTTCGTGCCGGGAATGATGAACAAGGCGCTGGTATTCTCGCGGCGGCTTATGGCGTTGCCAACGCAGGCGCGAGTGAATAAGAAGATGTACGAAGATGCCCCGGTTGAGGATCGGAAGCGCCGCCGCGGGGACGTAGAGAAAGAGTCGGCGCCCAGGCATCGACGCGAGCGATTGGCGCGGCCGCAATAAGATGTGAGAGCGAAACGCGCAGGGCGGTTTACCAACGGGGACATCGCAGAGCTGTTGGCGGCACAAGCAGAAAACGCCAGTTATCCAGTGCAACGAGCGCTGCGCAAAGCTGGACGAGCGGCGTTTCTCTGGCCAAGGGAGGCAGCGGAGATGGCGCGGGAACAACAGCCGTTGACCGAACTGAGAGGCGTAGGGCCATACATAGAAAAACTGATTCTCGGCTGGCTGAAGGATCCGCCTGGGGTTCCCGGCCGGGAGGAAATACGCAATGGCTTTTTGACATGGCCTCAGGCGCAGCAAATCCTGGAACGTAATCCCGCTTGGAGAAAGAAGGTGCGAGGCGATTTGCAAATGCATACGGAATGGAGCGATGGTTCGGGGAGTGTGCGAGCCATGGCGGAGGCGGGATTGGACCGGGGTTACGAATACATCGCGATCACGGACCACGGGAAGCGGCTAAAGATTGCGGGCGGCATCAACGAACGGGAATTGGAGGAGCAAGGACGGGAAATCCAGGAGGTGAACAGTGAGATGTCGGGAGAGGGGTTCAGGGTGCTGAGCTCGATCGAACTGAATCTGGACACGGAAGGCCATGGCGACATGGAGGCGGAAGCGCTCACGAAGCTCGATCTGGTTTTGGGGGCATTCCATTCCTCATTACGGCGGACGGAAGATCAGACGGAGCGTTATCTGGCCGCACTGCGCAATCCACATCTTCACATATTGGGCCATCCCCGAGGGCGGATTTACAACTATCGACAGGGGCTGAAAGCGGATTGGGAGCGTGTGTTCGACGAAGCGGCGTGGTTGGGAAAAGCGGTGGAGATTGATTGTTATCCTGACCGGCAGGATTTGAGTATCGATTTGATCAAACTGGCGGCCCAGGCCGGAGTCATGATCTCTCTGGGCACGGATTCGCATCATCCGTGGCAACTCGAGTTTATGGACCTGGGGCTGGCGGCGGCGCTGGCGGGAGGTGTTCCCCAGGAACGGATTTTGAATTTCAAGACGGCTGATGAGTTAATGGAATGGTCCGACGCTTTCCGGAGAAAGGGGAGAAAAGGTTCCCGGAGCTCAAGACGCGTTAAGGAGGGAAGGAAGTATTATGAAAAAGCGACACACGATAAGACTAAAAGCCGGTGGCAAGCCGCGACAGCACCAGCGACAGAGGCCGGGGCATGAGCACAGAATGTCGCCGCGTCCCAAGGTGATACTTCCGCGGTACCGGGGAAGCGGCAAATTGAAGGGCAAAGCTGCGCTGATCACCGGCGGAGACAGCGGAATCGGAAGGGCGGTGGCGGTGCTGTTCGCAAGAGAAGGAGCGGACATAGCCATCAGCTACCTAAACGAAGAGAAGGACGCGCGGGAGACCAGGCGCCTGGTGAAACCGGAGGGACGGGAGTGCCTTCTGTTTGCGGGCGATATCGGGCAGGAAGAATTCTGCCAGGAGGTCGTGGAGGCGACCGCAAAGAGCTTTCGGCGCTTTGATATTCTGGTCAATAATGCGGCCGAGCAACATCCACAGGAGGAGATTCAGCGGATCACGCGGGAGCAGTTGGAACGAACATTTCGAACCAATATTTTTTCACACTTCTATTTTACCAAGGCGGCGTTGCGTCATTTCAAGGCTGGGGCGGTGGTTATCAATACAACGTCGGTTACGGCGTATCGAGGCAGCTCGCATTTGATGGATTATGCGGCAACGAAAGGCGCGATCGTTGCCTTCACGCGGTCGCTGGCCAAAGCAGTGGCGGAAAAAGGCATTCGGGTCAATGCGGTCGCGCCGGGTCCGATCTGGACGCCTCTAATTCCGTCGACTTTTCCGGCCGAGGAAGTTGCCGAGTTCGGAACAGATGTTCCTCTGAAACGGCCGGGCGAGCCCATGGAGGTCGCTCCGTGCTATGTCTTTCTGGCCTCCACAGATTCGAATTACATGACCGGGCAGGTGCTGCATCCGAACGGGGGCGAAGTAGTCAACGGATGAGCTGTAGGAAAATGATGGGTGTATGAAGAAGGCTATTCGAAAGCTGCCGGCCTTTGACAGCGCGAAATGCGTCAATGTGGTCATCGAAACGCCCAAGGGCAGCCGAGTGAAGTATACCTATGATCAAAAGACAGGTTTGCTGGAACTCAAGAAAGCGCTGCCGGAGGGAATGGTGTTTCCGTTCAATTTCGGGTTTATCCCCGGCACGAAGGCGGAAGACGGGGATCCGCTAGACGTGCTGATTGTAAACGAGGAGACATTAGTTCCGGGTTGCCTTGTGAAAGCTCGGTTGGTGGCAGTGATCGAAGCGAAGCAAGGCAAGCGCGGCAAAAAGAAAGTGCGCAACGACAGGCTGGTGGCGAAAGCCATAGGAAAACAGACGCCGACGTTCCTGGAGTCGCTGGACCTGGATAAGAAGACCCTCGGAGAGATCGAATATTTTTTCGTTTCCTACAACAAGTTGTCCGAAAACGAATTCAAGGTGGTCGGCAGAGGCGGAGAGAAGAAGGCGGTGGCGCTGATTCGCCGCGCTGAGAAAAGAAAGCAGGCGGGGTAAACCACGCCGGATGGCGTCCGGTGCTCGAACGCATTCAAAGAGCGACATCGATCCAAGCTCGCATGCGTTATATTTAGATATGAACATGTACGAAGGAGTGAAGGAGGTATTGGGCCTTGGCCTTGAGCCGAAGGATTTGAGTTTTGTTCAGGTCAGTTTGCGCGGCGTGATTGTGTTTGTGGCGTCGCTGGCGATGGTAAGGTTCGGGAACAGACGTTTTCTGGCGAAGCTTTCGGCATTCGACGCGATCCTGGGCTTCATCCTTGCTTCGATGCTCGCGCGGGCGGTGAATGGATCGTCGGCATTCTTCCCAACACTGGGGGGCGGCTTCGTTTTGGTCGGTCTGCACAAGTTAATCGGGCGCCTGGCTTTTCGTTGGGACCGATTTGGGAACCTGGTCAAGGGAGAAGCTGAAACGCTTGTAAAAGAAGGAAAGCCGGACCGAAAGATGATGAAACATGTGGATATTTCCGAGAAGGACCTGCTGGAGGAAGCCAGGTTGAACGGGCCGGTGACAAACGTTGAAGACATTCAACTGGCGACCCTGGAGAGGAACGGCCAGGTGAGCGTTGTGCCGAAGAAATAGGAGTCATTGGGTTTCAAGCTGAGACGGGACGCATCGGCCTACGCAGCTTTCGCAAAACCCTGCTGCGCTTCTTCGCTGACCATGCTCATCAGCAATTTTGCATTTGCAGGCGCTCGCTCGTTGGCGTCGTTATTGAAATACGCGAAGACCTTTTTTCCCGACGCCGCTTGTCGACAAATATGGTCTGCCCAGGGCTTCAACTCGGCGCGTGTATAATCATGCGCTGCGCCTCCGGCGAGCCCGTGGAAGCGGAGGTAAACTATACGGGAAGTTACCGTCAGATTCATTGGCATCGCTCGCGAACTCACCGCTACGTGCGCAATGCTGTAATGCTGAAGCAATTGGAATGTAGTGGGCTCCTGCCAAGACGAGTGACGGAATTCAATCGCATGCTTATAGGGATCGGGCAAGAGCTTGAGAAACCTTTCCAACCGTTGCGGGTCGAGTTTCAAAAAGGGTGGAAGCTGCCACAGGACCACTCCGATCTTTCGCTTCAAAGGCGTAAGCCGGTCGAAATACTTTTTTAAGCCACCACCCACATTGGCGAGCTTTTTCATGTGCGTGATGAAGCGGCTTCCCTTTACCGCAAAGACAAATCCTTTTGGCGCCGCGGCTCTCCAGCCTTCTACCATTTTCGTCGTGGGCAACCGATAGAAGTTGAGGTTGATTTCCACCGTGGGAAATTGGGTGACGTAGAAGCACAGATGCTCGGCGGCTGGAAGATGCGGGGGATAAAAGTGTGCCTGCCAGCTTTTATAGGACCATCCGCTGGTTCCAATGAGGACATTTTTCACGAAGCCTGTCACCGTCTTGGAATATGCGGACTTTTGCTTTGGCATGGGCAATCTCCGCCGACTTTCCAGTAAGAGGCTGTTTCCATCGTCAGTTACCGCACGCGTCGTACGCGCCCGATTTAGTGACTCTTTGGGGCGCATCTTCCGAGCGTGCTGCTTCATCACCGTCCGCGCGCTGCTACTTCCTTCGCGCGCTTACCGTAACGGCCAGAATGCTGTGCCGATCTCTTAATGTGTTCGTATTGCCGTTGCTCAGTGGTGCTGGATGTCTTTTGACCGCCATACGATCTCTCCTCTCCTTTAATTCTTCGCTGAGATTACCCGCGCCCCCCAACCTCTTCCTTAACATTCCCTTTTTCCTTGGTTCCCCAAGTGGGGGAATAACCCCTCTCCCCGTCGCACCAACCGTCAACGCTAGGGTCAATGCGGCCGTCCCCGTCGGCTCCCACCGCTGAGCGCCACGTTAGCGGGAGCAATGCCGTTATCTCTGTCTATTCGTAAGTCGGAAGTGTGCGTAAAGGTTTGAGACCAGCTCTTTGCGCGGCTACCGAATCGATTCTATTCAGAGCCTTGTTCTCGGCGAGGTCGAATCCAGTTACGGCGCTCGCAGCCGGTAGAACCGCTGCGTGAAGTTCGTTGCTTGCGGATCGGTGAATTGAAATCTTCCGGGGGAAACCTCTTGCGCGGGTCCGAGCACCATCCAGTTGCTCCGTTCTAACGAAGGGTCAGTTGCGCCCAATATAGTAAAGGTCAGCCCAGGGTAATTGGTAAACCCGAACTGGAATGCTCCGTTGGACAAGATCACCGCTTGTTCCAGTGTGGGCAGGTTGGCCAAAGCATCCGTGGTAAAGGTTAGGTCAACCCCATTGATGAGGCTGGTCGCGTTGGCGGCCACGGCGCGGAAATGGTAAAGTGAGCCTGGCGACAGACCGGTGATGGTGGCGTTGGCGCTGATCGGATTGGTCCCGGCCGCAAGCGTGTTTGTGACACTGAAGCTGCCGTAGTTGGTGGTCAGACCATATTCGAAATAATTGGTGATCGCATCACCTCCGGGGTCAATGGTGGCATTGAGCGTCGCGTTGGAGAGCGTGATAGCGCTGGCGGCCAATGTCGTTACTGTCGGCTCAGCCATGGCTGTGGTGAAGGTCAGGTCGTCGCCAGAAGCGGCTCCGGCCGCATTGAGCGCGTTGGCACGGAAGTGATAGGTAGTATTGGGAGCCAGGCCAGTGAGGGTGACTGGGCTGGGGAGAGATGGCAGCCAGTCAGGCGAATTCACCAGCGTACCGGTGTTGCCGTTGCCCGTCGCGTCGGCCGTAGCGCCACCGCTGCCTTCGTCAAATTTCCAATTTGCAACAAGACCTGGTTCGTCACCGTCCAGTTGTGAATTCATGCTGACTGCGATTTGATCGGCGCTTCGGACGCCGTTCCAAATCCGCACGTCATCAACGCTGCCGCCGAACCAGGCGCCGGTTGGCTGGCTGATGGCGATGTTTACCGGGCCATTGCCCCGGTACCGGGGCACCGATCCCGAGGCGGCGACCACAACCCCATCGCGATAAATCACCCGGTTGAACGTCGAGGCATCATAAGTGCAGACCCAATGATGCCAGTCAGTGTCAGTGTAGGCGTTAGGGGTATCGAGGTCGTTGTTCCAAAAAGCGAAGGTAAAACGGTTGTTCGCGCGCCAGCCGATGTGCAGGGTCTGATCCCTCGAGCCCGTCGTGCCTTGAACGAGCACCAGGTCGGAACGATTGGGTGCGTCACGCCTGGCCCAGAATTCCACTGAAAACGAGGAGTTGGACAGGTTGATGCTCTGGCTCGTGCTCACTGACTGGTTTGTGCCGTTGAAGTGCAATGCGCTGCCTGACGCGACTAATGAATTAGTGGCGGTGAAGCTGCCGTAGTTGGTCGTGTCGCCGAATTGGAAATACCAGGCGGTGGGCGCGGCTCCAGCGTTCACGCTCGCGTTCAGGGTCGCGGTGGTTGAAGTGATACTGGTGGCAGGAAGGGTCACGATGCCGGGCGGGGCAATCAAAGTCGCGAATTCGACATCGGGACCAAAGTTGGTGCCGGCGCTGCTCATGGCGACTGCCTGGAAATGATAGAGCGTGCCGGGCGGCAAACCGATGAGCGCGTTGCTGACCGCAATAAGGCCATCCCCGGCGGGAAGGCTGTTTGTTTCGGTGAAGCTGCCGTAATTCGTGGTTCGGCCGTACTGAAAATACCAGGTCGTCGGCAGGCCGGGATCGATCGCCGCGTTAAGGGTCGCGTTGCTGCTGGTGATCGGTGCGGTCGATTGAGTGAGAATCACGGGTGAACTGATTGTCGTCGTAAAGGTCACGTCCGCGCCAATCGCCTCACCACTATTGCTGTCTGCGATCACGCGGGCGTGATAAAGTGTCCCAGGCAACAAGCCCGAAATCGCATTGCTGACAGCGATCGCGGTGAGACTGGCCGAGACGCTGTTGGTGATCGTGAAGCCCCCATAATCGGTATCGAGGCCGTACTGAAAGTAATACGAAGTGGCCGCATCGCCAGGATTGATCGAGGCGTTCAAAATGGAGCTGTTGCGGGTGACTCCGGTGACCGGCTGGGTGATAGCCTCCGGTGGGGTCGCGAAGGTAATATCGGCGCCCATTGTCTTGCCGCTTCCGTTATCGCCGAACAACCGGGCATGATACAGCTTTCCTGGCAACAAATTTTGAACCAAAAAGCTCACGCTTAAGGAAACGCTGGCGGGGAGCCAGGTGGGTGAGTTTACGAGAGTGCCCGCGTTGCCGTTGCCCGTCGAGTCCGCTGTCATGCCGCCGCTGCCTTCATCGAATTTCCAGTTGGCGAGCAGACCGGGTTCATTTCCGGACATTTGCGAGTTTAAGCCGGCGGCGATCTGGGCGGCGCTGCGGACCCCGCTCCAAATCCGCACATCATCCAGGCTGCCGGCGAACCACGTGCTCAATGGGGCTGTGAAGCCGATGGTCAATGGCCCGCTCCCAAAGTAATTCCCCGCGGCAGTTCCCGAAGCGACGACCACGCCATCGCGATAGATGAGGCGAGCACGCGAAGAGGCGTCATACGTGCAGGCCCAATGGTGCCAGTCGGTGTCGAAATAAGCGACTGGTGTGTCCAGGTCGTCGCCCCAGAAAGCAAAGGTAAACACGTTGTTCGCGCGGAAACCGATGTGCAAGGTCTGCTGTGCCGTACCTGAACCTTGCGCCAGCGCAAGGTCATAACGACTCAACGCATCGCGTTTGGCCCAGAATTCGACCGAGAATGAAGCGTTCGACAAGTTGAGGCTTTGAGGTGTGCTCACCGATTGGTTGAAACCATCGAATTGCAGCGCGCTGCCATTTGCTACCAGCGAGTAGAACTCCGACCTGCCCAGGTAATTCGTTGTCGGGCCGAACTCGAAATGCCATGCGGTCGGCGCACCTCCGGGATTGACAGTCCCGTTCAGAGTTGCGTTGGTCGAAGTAATGCCGGTGGCGGCCAGCGTCATGACTACGGGCGACACGATCAGCGTCGCCAACTCGGCATCTGGGCCAACATTGGCGCCCGCGCTGTACAGGGCGACGACGCGGAAGTGATAGAGAGCACCCGGTAGCAAGCCGTTGATTGCGTTGCTGACCGTGACGGAAGCAGCGCCGGGAGCGAGACTGTTTGTGGCAGTGACGCTGCCATAATTGGTGGTTGGGCCGTATTGGAAGTAATACGAAGCAGCCCCGCCGCCGGGGTTGATACTGGCGTTGAGCATGGCATTGCTGCCGGTGATCCCATTGGCCGGCAGCGTCTGAACCCCGGGCGCAGGTGGTGGAGTCGCGAAGCTGACGTCCGCACCCGTTGCGCTGCCAGTGCTGTTGAGCGCGACCACGCGAGCGTGGTAAACGGTAGCTGGCAGCAGACCCGAAATCGCATTGCTCACATTGAGAGAAGCGCCGCCGGGGAGCCAGTCAGGCAAATTCACGAGTATGCCGGCGTTGCCGTTGCCGGTCGCATCGGCAGTCGCGCCGCCGCCGCCCTCGTCGAATTTCCAGTTGGCCAGCAGGCCGGGTTCATTACCAGTCAATTGCGAATTCATGCTGGCAGCGGTTTGTACAGAATTGCGAAAGCCGCTCCAAATCCGCACATCATCAATGCTGCCGCCGAACCAGGTGCCGGTTGGCTGGCTCATTGCGATGTTCACCGGGCCATCACCCAAATACCGGTTTGCCGCGGGTCCATAGGCAACGATAACTCCGTCACGATAAATGTACCGAAAGAGGCCTGGGGCATCAAAAGCGCAGGCCCAGTGGTGCCAGCCAATATCGTTGGAGGGTAAAAGAGTGTTAAGATCGTCGCCCCAAAAGCCGAACGTAAAATAGTTATTGGCGCGCCAACCGATATGGAGGGTGTGATCCGTCGTAGGCGTTGTGCCCTGGACGAGCACCAGGTCGAAGCGGTTCGTCTCGTCCCGTTTGGCCCAGAATTCGACTGTAAATGAAGCGTTCGACAGGTTGATGCTCTGGCTGGTGCTCACGGACTGGTTCGTGCCATTGAAGTGCAACGCGCTACCCGAAGGGACGAGTGAATTGGTGACTGTGAAACCACCGTAGTCAGTCGTAGCACCGAATTGGAAATAATATGCGGTAGGCCCGCCTCCGGCATTGATACTGGCGTTGAGGGTAGCGCTGTTTGAAGTGATACTTGAGGCAGGAAGCGTCACGGCAGCGGGTGGGGCGATTAAAGTCGCAAATTCGGCATCGGTTCCAAAATTGGTGCCCGCGCTGTTCATGGCCACTGGCTGGAAATGATAGAGCGTCCCGGGCGGCAGGTTGACCAGGGCGTTGCTGACGGCCAGAAAACTGTACCCGGCGGAAAGACTGTTCGTCGTGGTGAAGCTGCCGTAATTCGTGGTTGGACCGTATTGGAAGTAAAACAACGTGGCGCCGACGCCGGGTCTGATGCTGGCGTTAAGGATGGCATTGGTGCTGGTGATCCCGGTGGCGGCCAGCGTCTGAACCGTCGGCGCCAACGTTGGAGTCGTGAAGCTTACGTCTGCGCCAGTCGCGCTGCCACTGCTGTTGAGAGCGACGACGCTAGCGTGGTAAAGCGTGGCCGGCAGCAAACCCGAAATCGCATTGCTCACGTTGAGCAAAGCGCCGCTCGGAAGCCAGGCAGGCGAATTCACGAGCGTACCGGTGTTGCCGTTGCCGGTCGCGTCGACGGCAGCGCCGCCGTTGCCTTCATCGAATTTCCAGTTGGCCAGCAAGCCGGGTTCGGTGCCTGACAATTGCGAATTCAAGCTCGCAGCAATCTGTGCAGCACTGCGTACTCCGCTCCAAATCCGCAGATCATCCAGGCCGCCGCCAAACCAGGTGCCCATCGGCGCACTGATAGCGATGGAGATCGGCCCGTTCCCCAGGTAATTCCCCGCAGCCGTTCCCGAGGCTACGACGATGCCATCGCGATAAATAAGGCGGTTGCGCGACGCGGCATCATAAGTGCACGCCCAATGATGCCAACCGCTGTCTGTGTAAGCAGTGGGGGTATTGAGGTCGTCTCCCCAGAAGGCGAAAGTAAACAGGTTGCTCGGACGCCAGCCGATATGCAGGGTATGACTGTTCACACCCGTGGTTCCCTGCACCAGCGCAAGATCGTAGCGATTGAGCCCGTCACGTTTTGCCCAAAACTCGACCGAGAACGAGGCGTTCGCCAGGTTGATGCTCTGCGTGGTGCTGACCGATTGGTTGACGCCGTTAAACTGGAGAGTGCTGCCAGCCGATACCAGCGAGTTCGTGGGCGTAAAGCTGCCGTAGCTTGTCGTCAGGCCGAATTGGAAATAGTAAGCGGTGGGCGCGCCGCCAGGATTGATGGTCGCATTCAGGGTTGCACCGGTCGGGACCAGGCTGGTAGCCGGCAGCGTCACGGCGCCCGGTGGGACAATTAAGGTCGCAAACTGCGCATCAGCCCCAATGCTGGTGCCGACGCTGTTCAGGGCGACGATGCGGAAATGATAGAGAGTGCCGGGTGGCATGCCACTAATCGCGCTGCTGACCGCGAGGGGATTCGAGCCCGCGGAGAGGGCGTTCGTGGCTGTGAAATTTCCATAATTGGTGGTAAGGCCATATTGAAAGTAACAGGAGGTGGCGGCGCCGCCCGGATTGATCGAAGCGTTCAGCGTGGCGCTGCTGCTGGTAATTCCAGTGGCCGCTTGGGTGAGAGCCACCGGCGGAAGAGCTGCAGTCGTAAAGGAAGTATCTGCCGCCGTGACGGTGCCGCTGCTATTCGCAGCCACTGCGCGAGCGTGATAGACCGTTCCCGGGAGCAAACCTGAAATCGGATTGCTGACGGCGACCGTGTTGAGGCTGGCTGGAAGGCTGTTGGTAGCGGTGAAGCTTCCGTAATTCGTTGTGACGCCATACTGAAAATAGCAGGTGGTTGCACCGTTGCCAGGATTGACCGAGGCGTTCAAGGTCGCGCTGTTCGCGGTCACGGCGCCGACCGGTTGTGTCGAAACAATCGGCGCCAGCACTGGCGTCGTAAAGGCAAGGTCCGGACTGGAGTTGGTCCCGGCGTTGTTGGCGGCGACCAGCTTAAAGTGATAAAGCGTGGCGGGAGTCAGACCCGTGATCAAACTGGCGACGGACAGCGCATTGCTGGTCGAGCCGAGCGCGTTTGTAGCGGTGGTGCTGCCGTAGTTAGTCGTCGTCCCGTATTGGAAATACCACGTCGTGGTCAGGCCGGCAGGGTCCACTGTACCGTTCAGGGTCGCGTTGGCGCCGGTAAGCGGACCGGCCGCCTGAACGGTGGCTGAGGGAGCAACCATGAAATTCAACACCAGATTGTTTCCGACTACGGTCAGCGTGAAATTACCTCCGCCCAGCGGGTCGGCGAACCCACTCGTCCCGTTAGTCGGACCAGGGTTGATGATGAAATTGGCCGGGTTGAAGCCGACAATGCCACCGGTGGTCTGGACCAGCTTCCAGGAGTACGAACGGATGTTGGTGAAGTTCCTGGGCTTGCCGCTAGTCCCTGGGAAGGAGAGCGTCCACAAATTGATTTTGAAACCGCTGGCGCTTGAAAGGTCCAGGGCGCCGTTGACGGTTAGGACATCGTAGCCGGTGCCTGCCGCGTCTGTGGCGTCATACAGTTGCCAGTTGTAATTCCCTGCGCCGGCCCACACGGTGTTTGCCGCAGTGAGTACACCCAGATCCGAGCCGGGTGAAATTATCCCGCCAGCGTTCAACCTCAGAGTGTTAACTGAACCAGTGCCGTTAAGCGTCGCGCCGCTGTTCACGATCACATTGCTGCTCGAGACGATGCTGCCATCTACCCGTAGTGTTCCCGCATTGACCAGGGTTTGGCCTGGATAACTATTACTCGCGACGAGGGCAAGTGTTCCGCTGCCGTTTTTGATAAGAACTGCGGGCGCGCCATCCCAACCTCCAATCGCTCCCTGAATGACGCTTACGCCGGAGTTGAAAGTCAGGGTCGTAGTGCCGCCGAGCAGGAACATCGAACTACCGGCCGCCCCGCCAGCTTCAGCATCCAAGCAGCTACCATCGCCTGAGCAGAAATCGCCCGCTCCACCTGGTCCGCCGCTGACCGAGCCTGCATCCGGGACCGAATCCATCATGGTCAACGAGGCACCATTGTTGGCGCGGACGAAAATGGCGCCCCCGAGCGCTGCGCCGCCGCCCCCGCCCGCTCCGACGGAATAATAACTGCGACCACCGCTGCCGCCAAAGTCGCCAGGCGTGCCGAGCTGCAAAAAGGCTCCGCCTGAACCACCCCCGAATCCTCCATTGCCCGAAGTGGCCGTTGCGGCTCCGCCTCCGCCACCGCCGAAGCCTCCAGGGCCTCCGTTGGCCGTCGGATAGGGATAATAGCTAACTCCGTTTCCACCACCGCCGCCGAAATCTCCGCCTGCTCCCCCGCTGCCTCCCTCATCGGCTCCTCCCCCTCCTCCTCCAAATTTTCCGCCTGTCCCGCCGTTGCCACCACCGTAACCGCCCACGAGTCCATAGCCGCCGCCGCCACCTCCCCCATTAATCGTGCCAGCCTGTCCTGTTGCGTCCCCACCACCTGGCCTATAGTCTCCCCCTTTGCCGCCCCCGCCCGAGCCGCCAGCGCCGCCGACGAGTGAGTCGGGCGGCAGTGCCTCGCCATCGCCGATGGCCCCTCCACCCCCGCCAGCTCGCATACTGGAGAATCCGCCGTTGCCGATAAGGCCACCCCCACCACCGCCACCAGAGAGATATGCAGCGGTGGTAGTGGATGAACCATCGCCTCCATGGCCAGCAAATCCGCCGCCCCCACCTCCCCCATCACCAGCACCGCCGTTGCCGCCCCCGCCTTGCAGTCCCCCGCCTCCGCCACTGCCGTTGTACTGACCTTTGGGCCCGCCGAGGCCGCCTATGGCCGCGTTATTTGAAAACACCACTCCCGATACAACTACGTTTCCCGCGTTGACAAACAAAGCGCCACCCGCGCCCAGGCCACCGCCTCCCCCCGAAGCCCCGGACCCGCCCTCGCCTCCCCTGGCGAGGCCATTTGCCAGGGTGATATTGCTGAAGGTCACGGTGTTGCCTGGCGCGTCCACGAAAAAGATTCGTTTCAAGTTGTTGCCATCAATGGAGAGGTTCGCGGCGCCCGGTCCATTGATGGTGAGGCTGTTCGTAATGATAGGCAGGGAACGTGCGAGGACAATTGAGCCGGTCACAGCGAAGCTAATCGTCGCCGTGGAGGCCGCGCCGATAATCGCCTGCCGCAAGGAACCAGAGCCAAAATCGCTTGTCGTGGTCACGGTGATGTTGCTCGAGGTCAACGTGGTAAAACTCAGGTCCGAACCGAAACTAAGCCCGGCGGCATTGCTGGCGACAACGCGGAAATGATAAAGGAATGCCGGGTCCAGTCCTCTTAGCTGGGTGTTCGTAATCACCGTGCTCGTCCCGGCGGCCAGAGTGATGATCGAGCTGGCCGCGTCGTAATTGGTCGTTGTGCCGTATTGGAAATAAAAGGAGGTGGCCGCGTTCCCTGGATTGATGGAGGCGTTGAGCCTGGCGCCCGTGGCAGTGATGTTGCTTGCAGCCAGTGTGGCCACTTGAGGCACTGCTATCGGCGTTGTGAAAGTGACGTCCGGGCCCACTGTTTGGCCTGAAGTGTTCCAGGCCACGGCGCGGAAATGATACAGCGTGTTTGGAACCAAACTCAGGGCCGGCGCGCTCACGGCCTTAGCGACACTGCCGGAGATGAGGTTGGTCGAAGTGAAGCTCCCGTAGCCGACGGTGGTGCCATATTGGAAATAGACGGTGGTTAAGTCGCCGCGCGGATTTATCGTTGCATTAAGAGTGGCGTTGGAGCTGGTCACGCTGGTTGCCGATTTCGAAAAAATCGTGGGCGGCGGGAACGGCGCATTCACCAGCAGATCCGCTGTGCTGAACTGGCCGGAGCCGAAGGTAAACACACGAACCTCGTCCATGAGCCCGGAAAAGAATTCGTTCGTGTGGCTCTGCGGCGGCGCAGCAATGGCAAAGGAACCGGACGGAGCAACCGGAACGCTCGTGCTGCTGCTTCCTGCCGTCGCGCCGTTCACATAAAGCCGCGCGACGCCGTTAGTTCGCACCAGAGCGAGGTGGGTCCAGCCGTTGAGCGTGACCGAGCCGGAGCCAATGGATACCCCAGCGAACCGGCCGCGGTAAGTGTTACCCACCTGATAAAGGCCCCAGCCATTGGCCGTGGTGTTGCCATTGTAAGCGATGCAGTGGTTGCCGGAGGTGGTGGCCGGTTTTACCCAGGCTTCGATGCCGAAGTTGTCCGTGACACTGGTTAAGACTGACGTGATTCCGTACGGCCCACCCTGGAAAAACTGGAAAGAGAAAACGCTGGCGGTGTGGCCCCTAGCCGAGCCTGCGACGTCCGTGGACCAAAAAGGACCGCCAACCACAGCCAGGTTTTTGTTTCCGACACTGTCCGTCGTGCTGAACATGAAGTCGTTGTCCAGCGCCCCTGGGTCGTCTTCGCCGAGGCGATAATAATCGAGCACCGAGACTGCCGCCGGGACTGCCGGGGCAAAATAGAAGGTCAACGCCAGGCTCGTTAGCACGAAGAACAGTTGCGGTTTGTGTTTCGTCATAGTTTGGATTTTGGTCATTGCCGTTGAGTTTATGGCGCTTCGTGTTGGGCTTTGTTCGCGTAGTGTCATGATTCGAGGTTCCTGTCGTCCTGACTGGGAGGTGCGCCGTGGGGATTCGGGCCGGTCTCAATTAATCGGGTTAAAGCTGCGAGATCATCCTTAAGCACGTAGGCGCAAGCCCCTGCCTTCGCCGCTTCGGCCCGCAAGTCAGCGTCATCGTATTGGGTCAAGATCACAATGCGAGCAGTGGGAAAACGCTCTCGAATGGCCCGGGTCGCGGCCAGGCCGCCAATGGGTTTCATCTGGATATCCATGATGACCCAGTCCGGATGGTGGCTGACATAGAGCAGCACGGCCTCACCGCCATCGGTTGCTTCACGAATGTCGCTCGCCATCGGGGACAACAAGATGCGCAGCGTCTGGCGCATGCCCGCGTGGTCATCGGCGATGAGCACCTTCCTCGCAGCGGTTCCAGTCATGGGCCGAGCATGACAGACGGCTCTCCGAGATAGAATCAGAGGCAATGCGTAGAAAGGGGTCGCAGAGAATGCCTAGGTGTTCCTACCTAGAAGTTCTTGCGTCTTGGTCGGAAATTTTGTCGAAATCTCTTCAATCTCGGACTGGGAGGAAAGTTTCCGACCAGATTTCCGACAAGGGTAAGGGGCGAGCTTGCTTGAACCGACCTACCTATAAT
>Ga0163163_10000616_pt1 | contig 30789 bp, 28 predicted proteins | sample S65metaG_FD_119766 | JGI IMG/M metagenome (GOLD analysis project Ga0163163, IMG submission 119766) | Switchgrass rhizosphere microbial communities from Kellogg Biological Station, Michigan, USA - S6-5 metaG | ecosystem: Host-associated > Plants > Roots > Rhizosphere > Soil | place: USA... | reverse complement strand
GATGACGTCGTTCGAACAAGAAGCTTTGTCACTGATATCAGTCGCTGGCAGGAATTTGGCAAAGCGCACGGAGAGAAATTCAGCAAAATTAAACCAGTATCTACACTTGTGGAAGTAAAGGCATTGATAGATCCGGAATTGCTGATTGAAATTGAAGTAACTGCAATCGTCTAACTGTAACTGAGTTTCAGCATTAAAAAAATAAAGACCTGCCATACCGCATTCTCTAATTCGGACAACTGGTCAGAGGATTGAAATCATACACTGTTGGCAAAGTGGCGTCTTCAAGTACGATCCAGATATTGTTGCCGAGATCAGTCTTTAACGTTTTCAAACTTGGATTACACTGGAATGCATGTGGAACATAAAGCGAGCCTAAATATGGGTAGCTGCCTGGAAGTGTATCAATGACCAGTGAATTTAGAGGTCCGTCTGAAACCGAAACATCGGACAGGCTATGGAGACCCCTGATGTCCACCGTCATTGCATTAGTAAGTGACGCATAAACTGACTCCAATAAAGGCGAACCCGTAAGGTTGAGCGAATTGAGTGGGTTACCATTACTTGCAAAACTGCGAAGACTTTCAAGACCACTCAAATCGATTGTGTCAACTTTGCACATGCTAAAATTCAAGCCATCGAGATGATGCAGATTATTTAACTTGAGAGTTTGCAAATTGGAATTGTTCGCAATGGAAATATTGACAAGATCAGTATTTGCCGTTAGATCAAGTTTAGTAAGCCCCGGTGATGACCAGCACTCAAGAAATTGAAGTTTCCCCAGGTGAACGATGTTAAGGTCAGTAATATCGTTTCCATTACAGGTTAAGGCAACAAGGTTTTTGAAATAATTTATGCCTTCAAAGCTTTGGATATGCAGGTTGCTCATATCCTCGGTTGATAACCAAAAGTCAGGAACTGATGGCGATAGTGCGGATGTTGTATCCAAAACATCTTCTTTAAAGACCAAGCCGGGGAAAGTTTTGAGCTTGGCGCGGAAATTTGTATCGGGTATATTGGACGTCACCTGGATTCTGATTTCCCGGGAAGTATCAGAAACTTTATTAAGCTCACCAGCCGGCACAGACGCTGAAATCTTATAAATACCCTGCTTGAAGAAGGTTACGTTTTTCCCTGTCAAACTGTATGTGGAAGGATCAGTTGTTGAGCCATCGTCATTCTTTACAAAAAATTTCAGGTTAACCGCAAAGTCTGCGGGTGTGGTTGTTGCCTTAAATAAAATCATTCCGGAAGGCGCGTCTGGCTGTGGAATCATCGTTACGTAAATTTCACCAGTCGGTTTCCCGGCAAAGGCTGAACGAAGGAGCGTTGAATTGTCATCCACTTCAAAACCGGTAACTTTTACCGCTACCTTGTCTGGAGGTACGGAGAGTGCCGAATCCTTAGAACAAGCCGGGATAATAAATAAATAAATTATCGCGGCAAGTATTTGTCGACTTGTTTTGAATTCAAGCTGCATTTTTAAGAGATTGGGACTATCTTAAACGGTTGCAGCCTTTATTAATTGCGTATGTGGAAAATTCAAATGGCTCTGATGGTCAATCCTAAGTTACTGACGATTTGCTCTTAAGGAGAAGTAACTGACCATAATGCATCGCCAGGTGATTAGTACGATTCATCACCAGGTTAAGTCGATTGCGGTTGGGTTCTTTCCTGAAATCTTCTTCGCTCACTGCCGTGTGACGATCAAACCATTGGTCAGCAGTCAGCTTGCTGAAATGCTCCGCAAGTTTATTGTTCACTGCATTCCACTGATTACGCAAAGATACTACAGCAGGCGTAGGCTTCTCCGGTAAATCGGCCTCGCTTACAAACTGCTCATAAATTTCCGGAAAAAGTTGCTCTCCCAGGCCAAGCAGGGGAAGCATCTTGCCATGTATAGCCGCAAGATGACCCAGCAGGTACACGCCCCTGTTTCTTCCCGGTGCAATTTGCTTTTTCAACTGCTCATCGCCGAGCGCTTCAATTAATTGATTAAATCGTTGGATGTGGATGTTCCATGCATCCAATACCATTTGGATGAATAAGTCCGGTTGTGTTTTCATGATTAGACAAATTTCATTCAATTTAATTAGTATCCCTCGGGGGGTATAATATTCCGCCAAATATACCCGTTTAATAACTTCTATATATATTGCGTCGTTTTTACACGTTAAGTAGACTTTTTTAGCTTATGAGTTTTAGACATTTCAGGGTACCTTATTCTTTGGACGACCAGTATTCGAAGCGAGTAGCTTATTTTTCGATGGAGTTCGCAGTTCATCAACCCTTGAAAATTTACAGTGGTGGATTGGGCTTCCTGGCGGGCTCGCATTTGCGCAGCGCATATGAGTTGAAACAAAGTCTCGTCGGGATCGGCATTCTTTGGAAATATGGCTATTACGACCAGGCGCGCAACCAGGATCAGACATTGCAGGTGCAATGGAACGAAAAAATTTACAATTACCTGGAAGATACCGGCATCAAGTTCCAGCTCACCATTCATGACACGCCGGTTTGGGTGAAGGCCTGGTATCTGAATCCCGAAACATTCAAGACCGCACCGCTGTTTTTGCTGAGTACAGACCTCCCCGAAAACGATTACATTTCTCAAACTATTACACATCGCCTATACGATGCCAACGTTGCAACGAAGGTGGCACAATTCATCCTGCTTGGAATTGGAGGCGCTAAATTGCTTGACGAGCTCGGTTACAACCCGGAAGTCTACCACCTTAATGAAGCCCATGGCGTTTCATCGGTTTTCTACCTCTACAAGAAATTCGGTAACGTAGCGGATATCAAAAAGCGACTTGTATTTACCACACATACGCCGGAAGAAGCGGGTAATGAGAAGCACGATATATATCTCTGCCAGAAAATGAGCTACTTCAACGGCCTTCCATTGGATGAGGTTCGAAAACTGACTGGCATAACCGACGATCAGTTTAATCACTCTCTAGTGGCGCTTCGTTTCGCGCGCATCGCAAATGGAGTTAGCGAATTACACGGGCATGTGAGCAGGGCAATGTGGAGCAAAACCGAAGGCATTTGTCCCATCATACATATTACCAACGCGCAAAACTGGCGTTACTGGGCCGATAAGCAACTCTATTATTCAGCTGATGAGAATAACAACGAGCGCTTCGATGATCGTAAAAAATATCTCAAACGCCGTGCTTTTGATATTGTGGCCGATCAGACTGGAAAATTATTCGACCCAAATATTCTGACCATCGTTTGGGCCAGGAGATTTGCGGGTTACAAACGCGCTGATCTGATCACGAGGAACAAGGAGAAGTTTGAGAGCCTGATGAATAACAAGAAATACCCGGTTCAATTCATTTGGGCAGGAAAGCCATACCCTGTTGACTATCCTGCGATATCAGATTTCAATCATCTCGTCAATATCAGCAAGCAATACAAGAACATGGCCGTTTGCACCGGCTATGAGCTCACCCTGAGCAAGCGCCTGAAACAGGCGGCCGACGTTTGGCTGAATAACCCACGCGTACCGAGGGAAGCATCTGGTACCAGTGGCATGACAGCAGCGATGAACGGCGCCGTGAATTTTTCTACTGATGATGGATGGATTCCCGAATTCATTCACCAGGGAAATAATGGGTTCGTGGTACCGAAAGCCGACTATGCAATCATGCACGTGCAGGAGCAGGATCAATACGACCTCGATCATGTCTATGAGATCCTGGAAAAGCAAATCATTCCGATGTACTACGAAAACTACGAGGTTTGGCGCCAGATCATCAAGAATGGTATGCAGGACGTACGGTTCCGGTTTGATAGTGGGCGAATGGCCGACGAGTACTATAAACTCCTTTACAAATAATTAACTTTTCCCGCGTCTCATTTTTATGTAATTCAGCATTTCAAAGCATCTGGTTCTTATCGCTAAACCAGATGCTATATGAAATTCAAACTCATTTCTCTTGCGTTTATCCTGCTGCTTCATTTTCAATTAAAAGCCGCAGAAGGACCAGAAAATATTACGGCCCAACTTAAGTCGGTTACTGTTTACCGTGGTGGCGCCGAAATGGTCCATTCAATCAAACAAAACCTCAAACAAGGCAACAATGACCTTTTGATCACTGGCGTCGCCAACCAGCTGGAATTGTCCAGCATTCGTATTACTGGCGCGGAGAAACTGTCGATCCTGTCTGTGGAATTTTCTGCAGATTATCTGATTCCGCACACGCCGGGTGCCACGGAGAAAAAGTTGAGAGACTCCCTCCAAAACCTCTCGGATGAAATTGAAAGAAACAAAGTCTTGCTGAACACCGACAAAGAATTAATGGAAGTGCTGAGAGCTAACAAGCAAATGTCGGGTACGCAAACCGGCTTGAGCATAGCAGAGCTGACGAAGTTGGTGGATTATTACCGTGCTAAGATATTGGAATTGCAAACGGAGATCTCCAGGACAAATGATAAGAACAAAAAACTGGAAGAACAGCGCTCCAGAATCGCCAACCAGGTCGCGGAAGAAGAGCGGAAGAGCCAGGTACCCGGCGGAAGGTTAAAGCTGCAGGTACTGGCACCTGTTCCGGGTAATTATGATTTTACACTTTCTTACCTCACTGCACATGCTGGCTGGGTGCCATCATATGATCTGAAAGTTGAAACCGTTTCAAAGCCGCTTAAACTAATTCAGAAGGCAAAAATTATTCAGACAACCGGTTTTGACTGGAGCCAGGTAAAATTGAATTTATCAACGTCATATCCAAGTCAACATGGTGATGCACCAATTTTCAAGACATGGTTTCTTGCCTACATTGATCCCATGCAAAAGTTCAAGGATAACAACCTATTGATGAACACGATTGGAGCAAGGGCATCCAATTTACAGGAAGTTGTGGTGGCGGGCTATGGAACAAAAAAATTTGATGATGACGGCGAGGCACCGGCAGCAGTAAAGCTTCGCGGGGTTCAGTCGCAACCCAATGCTGGCGGATATCTCTATTTAGTTAACGGTGTTCCTTCGTCTGCCGACATTATTGCAAAACTCGACGCCAAGACTGTCAAATCTGTTGAAGTTCTGCAGGCAGATAAGGCCGTCGCAATATATGGATCCAGGGCCGGAGGCGGCGCAGTGATGGTAAACCTGAAAGATGAATTGGGTGACTATGTAAACATCCGGGACAACGAAATGGACGTGGTATTTGATATTGATCTGCCTTATGACATTCCTGCCAATGGGAAAGATCAGCATGTTGTACTCAAAGAAACAAATGTCAATTCAACCTACACTTATTATGCTGCTCCGAAATTGGACAAGGATGCATACTTGCTGGGCGAAGTTGCAAACTGGGAAGAACTGCATTTGTTAGCAGGAGAAGCAAATATCATTTTCGAAGGCACTTATTTGGGTAAAACTTCAATAGACCCGAAATCTGTTTTGGATACGCTCACGCTTTCGCTTGGCACAGACAAACGCGTAGTTGTAAAGCGCGAAAAGCTGAAAGATTTCAGCAGTGAAAAATTCCTGGGTTCCAGCAAGAAGCAAACCATGGCGTACGAAATCACCGTAAAAAATAACAAGAAAGAAAAAATTCAAATGCTCCTGAAAGACCAGTATCCGATTTCAACAGATAAAGACATCGAGGTGGAGTTGCTGGAATCAACGGGTGCAACGGTTAACAAAGAATCCGGTGTGCTCACCTGGAAAATTGAGCTCGCTCCCGGTGAATCTAAAAAATACAGAATTGGTTATAGTGTAAGGTATCCTAAGGATAAGGTTCTGAATTTATAATTGATTGGGGATTCAGGATTCAGGATTCATTTAACCCTGAATCCTGAATCTTGCCTTACCTTTGCGCTCCCATGCACTATGTTTCTGTAGAAGGACTGACCAAGGCCTATGGTATTCAACCGTTATTTCGAAGTCTCAGCTTTCATATTGAAGAAGGCGACAAGATCGCGCTGGTTGCTCGTAACGGCTCAGGAAAATCCACCCTTTTAAGAATTCTTGCGGGCCAGGAGACGTCCGACGAAGGTAAGATCTGGATTCATAAGGACGTAACTGTTGCGTTGTTTGAACAGGAACCTCAATTCAGCGAGTCTGCAACGATTCTCGAAAATATATTCGATCATGACCACCCGGTGATTAATGCCATCCGGCATTATGAATCGGTTAATGAGTCGCACGACGTCGATCAGCTCAATGCAGCCATTGTAAAAATGGATGAGCTTGGCGCCTGGGATTTTGACAGTAAGGTAAAGCAGATCCTGGGGAAGCTGAACATCCATCACCTGAACCAGCCCGTTAGCACACTTTCCGGCGGACAAAGAAAGAGAGTTGCGCTCGCAAAGACCCTGATTGATGTTGGCTTCGAGCATAAACATGTGTTGCTTATCATGGATGAACCCACGAACCACCTCGACGTGGAAATGGTTGAGTGGCTCGAACACTATCTCAACCAGGAAAGAGTGACGCTGTTATTGGTTTCCCACGACCGCTATTTCCTTGACGCCGTCTGCTCGGAAATCTGGGAATTGGATCGCGACGAGCTCTACATATACAAGGGCGATTACGAAAACTTTATGGAGAAGAAAGCTGCGCGCGCTGAAAGCGAAGCAGCCAGTGTGGATAAGGCAAAAAATCTCTATCGAAAGGAGCTTGAATGGATGCGAAAGCAGCCAAGAGCGCGTACCACCAAATCAAAAAGCCGTATCGACGCTTTTTACGAAGTTGAATCGAAGGCTAAAAAGAAATTGGGTGAAGCCAACCTTGAGCTGCAGATGAAAATGAGCAGGCTGGGAGGAAAGGTAGCAGAGTTGAAGAAAGTATACAAGAGCTACGGAGATATCGCAATTCTCAAAGGATTTGATTACACTTTCAAAAAGGGAGAAAGAATTGGCGTTGTTGGAAAAAATGGCGTAGGTAAATCGACTTTCTTAAATATTATCCAGGGATTGGAAAAACCTGACAGTGGAAAGGTCAACATTGGTGAAACGATTGTATTTGGATACTATTCACAACAGGGATTGGTCATCAAAGAAGACATGCGCGTGATTGAGTTTGTGAAAAATATCGCGGAGAATTTTCCACTAGCTTCGGGTGGAAGTTTGAGCGCGTCGCAATTCCTAAACCTTTTCCTCTTTCCGCCGGAACAACAATACACTTATATTTCAAAACTTAGTGGGGGTGAGAAAAGAAGACTTCATCTCTTATCCATTTTATTCAGGAATCCCAACTTCCTGATTCTTGACGAACCCACGAACGACCTGGATCTACCGACGCTGGGGGTACTGGAAAATTTTCTCAGTGATTACCAGGGATGCATCCTGCTGGTATCGCACGACCGCTATTTCATGGACCGCCTTGTAGACCATTTATTCGTTTTTGAAGGCGATGGCAGGGTCAGCGATTTTCCCGGCAATTACAGCGAATATCGTGTGAGCAAAAGGGAGGAGTCAGAAATTGAATCGGATGAGGATATGTCCGCCAGTGCCATTCGCGAAATGGCGGTTGAAAAGCCGGCTGAAAAAAAGAAACTTTCATTTAAGGAGAAGCGGGAATTTGAACAATTGGGAAATGAAATCAAAGCGCTTGAAGAAGAGAAAAAGCAGGTGCATGAGCAGCTGAACGGCGGCAAAAGCAGTTATGAAGAGTTGCAGAAATTATCTGTTCGAATAGGTGAGATCGATCACCTCTTAAATGATAAAGAATTAAGATGGCTCGAACTAAGCGAATTTGCGTAGCCTTTTGACTTTTTAATTTTGAATTTTGAATTTGATGAACACCTATATTAAGCCAGTTGAAATACGTTGGGCAGATCTCGATCCTAATTTTCATGTATTGCATTCGCACTACTACGATTTTGGTGCGTTTATCCGTGTGTGCTATTTCGTGGACCATGGCATTACGCTTGAAGCGTTGGCCGAAAGACACCTGGGCCCGATTTTGTTCAGGGAAGAATGCCAGTTCAGACGTGAAGTCAAATTTGGCGATGCGGTTACCATCAACCTGACACTCCAGAAAGCCCGTAAAGATGCATCGAGATGGACCATTGTGCACCAGATTATGAAGAATGGGTCTGATTTAGCCGCGCAAATCACTGTGGATGGCGCTTGGATCGACACCCAAAAGCGAAAACTTTCTGCGCCTCCCGAAGCGTGGATAGAAACCTTTCTTGCCATGCCAAGGGCCGAGAACTTCGAGTGGATTTGAACAACTGTCTAATTTATCATGCTCACTTCAACCTTACAACTTTACAAAAACGCCTATCGTGGACTTTCTTCTTCCACCTGGTGGTTGTGCGTTGTAATGCTTGTGAACAGAAGTGGCACCATGGTGATTCCGTTCATGACCATCTACCTTACGCAACAACTTCATTACTCCCTTGTTCAGGCCGGGATTGTTTTGGGATTGTTTGGCTTTGGTGCAGTCTGTGGAGGTTACCTGGGTGGAAGACTGAGCGATAAAATTGGTTTTTACAAGGTGCAAATGATTACCCTGCTGGGAGGCGGATTGTTATTCATTGTGCTGGGGCAGATGCGCAGCTATCTTTCGATTTGCATATTCACTTATCTTTTAAGCGTTATTAATGAGGCTTTCCGGCCGGCAAATGCCGCTGCTGTGGCTCAATACAGTAACGAAGAGAACAGAACCCGCTCTTATTCATTAAACAGACTTGCCATCAACCTCGGCTGGGCGGTGGGTAGCGCATTGGGGGGATTGTTGGCAACCATCGATTTTCATCTTCTCTTTTGGGTGGACGGTATTACCAATATGGCTGCAGCCGGTTTAATGTGGTATTACCTTAAACCTCCATCTAATGCACCTGCACCGCACAAGAAAGCGACAGTTAAAAACGACGAACTATCGGCCTACCGTAACCGAAGTTATCTCATCTTCATTGGCCTCACTATTCTGTTTGCCGCCTGTTTTTTTCAACTGTTTACAAATTTTTCTCTCTTCCTGAATCGTGACCTCGGATTCTCCAAGCTCTTTATCGGCTTCATCATGGCGCTGAATGGAATCATCATTGCATGCGTTGAAATGATCATCGTATTCAGTTTGGAAGGGAAGAAAGCGCCAGCCTATTTTATTTCAAGGGGCGTATTGCTCACGGGTTTCAGTTTCGTACTGCTTAATCTTCTTCCGCCCACCCATGCGATGGCGGTATTTGTCATTATACTCATCACTTTTGGAGAAATTCTGGCGATGCCATTCATGAATACTTTTTGGATCACTCAATCCGCTGAACACAACAGGGGTCAGTACGCAGGTCTTTACACAATCGCATGGTCAGTCGCACAAACCTTCGGTCCATTTCTTGGGGCAAACGTGGCAGATCATTTTGGATTCTACAGTCTCTGGTGGATCCTTGGACTCATCTGCCTGGTATCTTCACTTGGCTACCTGTTGTTGGGGCGCACCGTTTCCGCCTAAAATCTGATTCGGTAATTCAAATTAAATACGAAGAATAAAATCACGGGAAGGAACAGGCCCACCATCCAGGCAAATAACACCAGGAATTTTTGCGTGGCATTCAGATCGGCTTGGGAAGCGGGTTTCAATATGGGTTTCATGTAAGAAATAACCGCAGCCTCATTTTCGTCGGCCACCTCAGGATCCAGGTGATGGAGTTGCCTTACATAAGGAATCATTTCCTTCCTGATGGTCCAATAGTCATCATTACTTAGCTCTTCGTAAGACTTATGATAGTCGATCTGCTTCTCGTCAAGAACCCTTCTGATCCTTGCAGTACTATTAATTGAACGAAGCCTGAATAGCAATAATGGCACGAGGATGAGAAAAAGGTATTGATGTGTTCTGACTGCAAAATAGGCGAGGAGCGCAGACGAAAGAATGATAAATACCGCCTGGATCGCACGGTTTGATTCAAAGAATATCGTTTCCAGGAGTTGGCCTCCATCAAGCGGACTTACGGGCAGGAGGTTGAAAACGTTCAGCAGCAAGAGCAAGAGTGCCGACTGAAAATAAAACGGATGCGAGGTTTGTACATATAGCCAACCGCAAATGATGCCGAGCACGATTCCCGGCAGGGGCCCGGCCAATAGTGTAACTGCCTTTTGATATTGTGACACACGATGAGGCTCGCCAGAAACATAGGCCCCCATAAATGGCACAAAAAACATCTGCACATCCCGGTATCCGAACTTTTTCATGGCGATGAAGTGGCCCAGTTCATGAAAAAATATGACAATCACCAGGAGCAGAATATAGCTCAGGTGACCACGAAAGAGGACATAGTAAACGCCAATGTAAACTGCGAGACTGATAACGGTCTTCAGAATATTGGTTTTTTCTGATTCGGGCTCCGGTTTCCGGTGCTCCTCCGGCTTCTCATTTCGTTCGTTTTCGACAGTTTCCTGGTCCATTCGGGTTAATTAAGGCGCCAATTTAACAAAAACGGGAAAATCGGTTATTTATAAGATGCAGTCTTCATTATAAAGTCCTCATATTAATGTGTATTGGGTGTGGATATTTTCTAAGCATGGAAACGTTTTATTAATGATTCCTTAATATTGGCAGCAACGATAAGCTTTACTTTAGCTTAAACGTTTCACCATGCAATGGGTAATGAAATCCAGGTATCCCTCAACAGTCTACGCGCTTCAGGACAATGCATATACCCTCATGACCTGCACGGTCAATCCACTCTTAAAAAGTTTAAGGGCTGAATGCGGGGATGATCGTCGCAACTTCTTCCTTGAGAAAGAAAAAATGGCCCGCTACGAGACAATAGTACGCACCGAATATGGCTTAATTTTCGGGAACCTCTTGTTTGACCGCGTCAGCGAAAACGAAGGATCGGTATGGATCGATAACCAACCATTTCGCTTCCGCGTCGAGAAATCCGAACAACCTACCATTCATTTCTTCAAGTCAGATCCTAATCAGCCTTTCTTCTCATGTGATCTCGGTGTACCGCCCAACAGCCTCCCAGATCAAGAACACAGCGACGAGAACTACCTGCTGTTTGCATCGGCCTGGTTCCTGAGTTTGCCTGTGGGCGCCCGCCAACTGGCGCACGCATAAAGATTTCATTAAAAAGCCTAACTTTTCCTGGAATTTCTCCCTGTAGAAATGGCGTCTGCACATCTATACCTGGTTGCCTTCTGGCTGGCGTACTATGTGTTCCATAGTATTTTGGCCGCTACCAATTTGAAGAATTCCATCAGGCTAAAGTCTCCCGGCTTCTATCCCTACTACCGGGCTTGCTATTCAGCCTTCTTCTTCATAACGCTTGTTGCAATTTTATACTACCAGGCAAAAATTGAATCGCCATTGGTTTTCGGTCGAAGCTGGCTTAATTACCTGGCCGGAATTCCCATGGGTATTGTGGGCGTTGCGATCATGGTCGTTTGTATTCGAAAATATTTTTATCACCTGAGCGGCATCAAAGTGTTCTATCAAAAAAAAATTGAAAAGGAAGATGGTTACCTGGAAGTGGACGGTCTGCATAAGTGGATGCGTCATCCACTGTACGCCGGGACACTGCTCTTTGCCTGGTCCCTTTTTTTGGTGCATCCCACCTGGAGCACATTAATCATGTGTTTGATGATGCACGGCTACCTGTTGGTTGGAATCCGGATTGAAGAACGAAAACTCTCTGCTGAGTTTGGTTCTTCATATATACAGTACAAGAAGAGAACGCCGATGCTCATCCCCAATTTCAGGAGAACCGACTGAAGTATGTTCTAAGCGTTTACCACTTTTTGGATAAGCACATTCCTGTTGCGTAAGTCGACACCCCCCTGCAATACCGCTTTTAGGTTGGCGAGGTAAAAAGTCCACCCCTTACCGCATTCGATGTAAAAATATCGTTGTTCCGATACATCAGGCATCGGCATTTCCTGTACGAGTGAACAAATATTTTCATTCTGTTCTTTGACAATTGAAACGGTGACGATGCATCCGCCGGAAAAAGTAAATCGAAACAAGTCCCTGCCATTCGCCTCCAGTATTTCGCCCGTTTCAGCGGTATCGTCACCATACCCGTGCCACAGCCAGCGATATTTGTCGCCCTTTTCAGCTTGCTCGCCACGCGCTCTTTCCTGGCCATTTTCTTTGGTGTAAATCGATTCGCGAAGGAACCAGGATTCGATTCCATCCCTGGTTGCCCATGCATTATAAATCACCATCGGCTTGAGAGAATCGAGGGTGATGCGTTTTTCGAATTTCTTCCAATCATAGTCTGTCATAACTGTAGATTGAATTTGTTACGAAAATGAAATCAATTCTTGCGCAGGAATTTCAGGCAAACGGGATTGGGGATTTCGATAGTTGTGCCTGAGAATTCGAGCATTCCGTTTTCAAGGCTGCGTTTAAATATGACCACATTGTCACTTTCCTGGTTGGCCACCAATAACCACTTCCCGGAAGGGTCAATGCAGAAATTTCTCGGTGTGTTTCCCATAGTCGTTTGAAACCCAAGACTGCTCAGCTTACCATCCTGGGGATGAATTGCAAAGACCGCTACTGAATTGCTTTCACCGCGATTGGATGCGTAAAGGAATTTGCCATCGTCTGAGACGTGAATGTCGGCACTTCCTTTACTGCCTGTAAAATCATAGGGATGATTATTAATGCGCTGAACCCGGGTAAAACTGCCATTGCTATAACTATAAACAGAAACCATTCCTGAAAGTTCTTCAATCAAATAGGCATAGGGCAATGACGGATGAAATATAAAATGCCTGGGCCCGCTTCCCGGCTCTGTGTTCACAAATGGGGTCTTTGCTGGTAACAGTGGCTGCTTTTTCTTGGGATCGTATTGATAGATCATGAGCTTGTCAATGCCCAGGTCAGGCACCACCACATATTTTCCATCTGGAGAAAAAACAGTGGAGTGCACGTGTGCTTTTTCCTGTCTTTGCGAATTCACACTATTCCCGCTGTGCTGGATTAATTCTGCCTGTTCACCGAGGCTGCCATCTGCATTAATAGGGAAGACGGCCACGCTGCCACCGCTATAGTTACCTGCTACTACGAATTTGTTGTCGGGTGCAACTGCAACATAACAGGGATCGTCCCCGCCGGTCACTTTCTTGTTGAGGAATTTCAAATTGCCCGTGGCAGGATCGAAGCTGAAAGCCGCAAGTTCGCCCGGTTTCGTTTTGCCGGTTTCGATCACCGAATACAGGGACCGCCCATTCGGAGAAAGTGCGAGATAAGAAGGATTTTCAATTCCTTTTGCAATGCTAACGGGTTTGGCCTGTCCGGTTTCTAAATTAAAATTGTAGACATAAATACCCTCACTTTTCCCCTTTGTATATGTACCAACGAACAGATAGGCTTCTTGTGCTTGCATATGAATTCCAGTTGCGAATGAAATGACCAGGAGAAGCAGCCGCATATGGCAGAATTTGGTGTATCCCAAGTTACTGCTACAAAATCAGAATTGTTACGGTTTTATAACGGGAATAAGCCACTCATCCTCTGGCAAATCTATACATGAGCCAACACAGCAAGACAGTCAGGATAATGGCAACAAATACTTTGCTTTTTTCCCAGGCAGATTTCCACCGAAGTTCCAACAACCATTGATTTAACAAGGTTCGTGAAAGCGAATGCTCACCCGAGATCCTTAACAATTGCAAATAGATTTTGTAAGAAAGGGGGAAGGGTAGTGGTGAAGATGCCCCAATTAGTTCCCTGATGATTTGTTCATTCGTGAATTCATCATCATTCTTCTTCAACAATTCCACGCGCTCATTTGAAATGAGTGCCAGGATTTGAGCAGTCAGAACATCACGATCAATCCGGAATTTATCGCTCGCTGCTATTTTCAGGCGAAAATTTCTGCATTGCATCAAAATCAGGTAGGGACTTGGTGAGGCTTCCCTTGCTTCGCGTGGTGGGACTCTGCCTGACCATTGCCGGTAGTGATACTGTTCTCTTTTTTGCGGATCCGAAAGTGTTTCATACGCCTCCTGTACCTGTCTGAATATTTCTGCTGCCTCAGTATTACCTGGATTTCTATCAGGATGGTATTGGAGGGCCAGTTTTCTGTAGCTTTTCTTAATTTCCTGCCTGGTGGCATTGGGCTTCAGCTGCAGGATGAAATAGTAGTCCTTGGTATTCATTTCGGGCTTCAAAAATAGTCAATTGTTAAGGTGATGAATTCTCCCGTTATTTTATTGCCTGAATTCCAAAAAAGGATAATTTCGCGACCGAAAATTCGTTGATAAATAAGTGAATCCATATCCTGTTGTATGAACCTAAGCAGCTCCGTTACCTTATTCCTGAAGCAAACTATTGCCTTGTCTGTACTGTCATTTTCGGTTACGTGCAGCAGTTGTCAGTCGCCTGTGGCGGAAAACCAGGCGATCCCCAACAAAGATTCTAACCAGGCTCCCACAAACCCATCAGCGGCCATCGCGGTGTCAGGCATTAAGCCGGACAAAGCGGTCAATATCCTTGAAAAGAAGGAAGTGCCCATTCTTTGCTACCACCAGATCAGGGATTGGACGGCAAAGGATTCAAAAACAGCAAAGGACTACATCGTGCCAGTTGCCCAGTTTCGGGAACAGATGAAAATGCTGGCCGACAGTGGCTATCATACCATCTTGCCAGACGAACTCTATGCTTACCTGAACGATGGCAGAAGCCTGCCTTCAAAACCGATCATGCTCACCTTTGATGACACAGACGATGATCAATACCAGGTTGCTGTTCCCGAAATGAAAAAATATGGTTTCAAAGGTGTCTTTTTTATCATGACTGTTTCATTGGGGAGGCCCAATTACATGACAGCGGCGCAGGTAAAAGAACTTTCTGATGCCGGACACGTGATTGGTTCGCATACCTGGGATCACCATAACGTAAAGAAATACGAAGGAAAGGATTGGCAGGTGCAGATTGATAAGCCCCTGGCCCAATTGGAAAAGATAACCGGAAAGCCCATCCGATATTTCGCTTATCCATTTGGTTTATGGAATGAGGCAGCAATTCCGCAGCTTAAACAAAGAGGTTTTATCGCCGCTTTCCAGCTCTATTCAAAGCGCGATGACGTGGATCCCTTGTATACGATTCGAAGGATCATTGTCCCCGGCGAATGGGGCGCTGCAACCCTGAACAAACGAATCTTATCGAGCTTCTCTTCGCAGTTACATCAGCTTGCTCTGAAATAACATAAGCCATTAAACATTTTTTTTCATCAGGTGTTGAAACAACATGATGATGAAAAATATCCTTTCGGGCACATTCATAATTGCCCTGTTGCTAATCTTTTCTTCAGGTTTTGCCCAATCATCTCAACTACAGGTGGAGCTTAGTGGTTTGCGCAATAATAAAGGTCATGTGTTGGTAAGTCTCTTTAAGAGCGATGAAGGATTTCCGGACGATCCTTCAAAGGCTGTTCAGAAGCTGAAAGTGGCTGTAGACGGAAGTAAAGCGACTGCGAAGTTTGACGCAGTTCCAAGTGGCGTTTATGCTGTTGCTGTTTTGCACGACGAAAATGATGATCTGAAAATGGACAAAAATTTTGTGGGCATACCTAAGGAAGGTTTTGGGTTTTCCAACAACGTGATGCGCCTAACAGGGCCGCCCTCTTTCAAGGAGGCAAGTTTTGAGCATGGAAAAAATCAAGTAGTGGCGATCCAGATGAAGTACTAAGCTGGATGCTGGATACCGGATAGTTTGGGTTTGACAATATCCAGTATCCAGTCTCCGGTATCTAGTATCCGGATTTAAATCCCAAAGCGGAATTATATCCCGCATTTGGCGTACAATTTCTAAACAGGCAGTTAGACAGAAACCCAAACAAGGCTTGTTTGATTTCGTCCATATTCTTCGGCGTCGCTTTCCTGATCTCTTCATAGCTGCCACGAGGAGCCTCCGCATATTGAATCACCTGGTCGTAGTAATTAGGCAATGGAAATTCAACAATGCCTCTTTTATTTTCCGCCTTTTTATATGGCCAGAAATGCCAGCCCACTGCATTTGAGTCAAGCACCTTTCTAAAGTCGCGCACCCACTCATCGGTATTTTCGCCAGTCTCTCCGCAATACAAGGGCACATTGTATTTTTTGCTGAAATCAAGATAGTCCTGGATTACAGCCGTCGCTGCGGGCGTCCAGTATTTGTGAAAGGTATAGACCAACTTGTTATCAAATGGCTGTCCGAAGGGTTTGAAATTTGAATCCCATTGTGCACCTCCAAGGAAAATAAGGTGGTTCTTATCTGATTCACGAACTGCGGCCGTAATTTTTCTATAGAGCGGTTCGAGAAGCGGATTCAATTTGTCTTTGTCAAAATAATGAGCAATGGGCTCATTGAGCAAATCATAGCCCAGAACGATGCACTCGTTGGCGTAATGTTTTGCGATACTCCTCCAGATATTTATTGTAAGCTTTTGACTTTCTTCATTCTCAAAAAGGAAAGGATAGCCGTAGCTGTCATCAATATTGTCGCCGGTTTGACCACCAGGTGCACAATGCATATCGAGGATGACATAAAGGCCTTCCTTTCTGCACCACCCGATCACACGGTCCATCAACTCAAATCCACGTTTGGCGCCTCGGCCACCCAGGTAGGGTTCATCTGTAAAAAGTTTGTAGTGAAAAGGAATCCGGATTGAATTCATCCCTATGGACTTCAGGTAATGAATGTCTGCCTCAGTTATATAGCTGTCGAGGTATTGCTTCCAGAATTTCACGGAAACATCGGGACCAAGCAATTCATTCACAGTTTCCTGGATCAGGCGAGGCGAAGTGGATTTGGTAAATTTAAACATGTAGCCCTCGGGTACCAGCCAGTTGCCAAGATTGGTTCCCATCATGTGGAACTCCCGTCCATCTGGCCCAATAACAGACCTGCCCTTAACAGTAATGAACTTGCAATTTTGTGAAAGGGCTGAAAAATTCAACACCAAAACAAATACTGTAAGGAGGAGTTTATACATCATGAACCGGATGATTTGAATTTCAAAACGGAAATTTAAAACAAAAAGATTTTTCAAGGTGCATTTTGCATCCTGAAAAATCTTCTCGGTCAATTTTTGAATTAGGATTATTTCTTTTTTTGCTCGGCTTTGCTCTTACGTTTCAAATCTGCACGATGAGCGCGCTCGTAAGTTTGGATATCCACGAATCTGCCTTTTTCATCGCGTACGGCGTATAATTTCTTGCCAGCCGTACTGCGATGGGTTGTACGTTTTGTTGCCATAGAAAAGGTTTTGGATAAATTTAAGGAGAATCGCTGATTATTTAAAGGTTGGCCGTTGAGGGTTTTTGGTCCGCCAACTGCGAACAAACAACCGTCAACTTCTCTTTATTTATCCTGTATAATTAAAGTATAAAAGAATATCATCCTCTTAAAATCATCCAGAGGCAGACGCTCGTCAATACCATGATAACCTTTTGAATCAATACTGGGAACGAATTTCAGCACACCATCAGAAACAGCCGAGAAGTGCTTGCTGTCAGTTGCCCCCATGAGCATATAAGGAACGGGAATTACGTTTGGCATCACTTCATAGCAAACTGATTCGACTTTCTTAAAGGCAGGTCCATCAACAGGCGTAATGGGTGACGCTTCACCGTTGAGTTTGAAAGGCATGATCTTTACACGGTCGTCATTAATTTCCTTTTTCATAAATGCGATCACATCATCCTGCTTGTCAACATTTAAATTTCTGCAGTTCACAATGGCCACCGCACGTGTTGGAATCACATTGTCTTTTACACCCGATTGAAGGATGGTTGGAACTATCGTAGTATGAAACAAACTGTTTGTGACGTGATCAGATTCGAATTTCGAACGCAACAGTTTGCCAAAGAGCCACTGGTTGCTGATAGCCATTCGTTCATTGAATGAAAGACCGGGGCCGACCCTTTCCAACAAATTTGCCATAGGTGCGGTAACATGATAAGGCATTTGTTCCCTTCTCAGATTCACAACAGCCTTTGTCAGAATATCAATTGCTGTTTCCTTTTCAGGCATTGAGCTATGTCCTCCCGGCTTTTCAACGCTCAACTCAAAAGAAAGGAATCCTTTCTCTGCAACGCCAATCGCTGCAATGGGTCGATTCAGGCTGGGAAACTGTTCAAGTGTGATTTCGCCGCCTTCATCCAACACCAGTTCTGGGTGAATATTATTCTCGGCAAACCAGTGTGCAATGGTCTTTGCTCCACTGCCAATTACTTCTTCGTCGTGACCAAGGCTGATGTAAATTGTTCTTTGGGGTGTGAATCCGTGCCTTAACAAATCTTCAGCTGCTTCAAGTATGGTAATCGCACTTCCCTTATCGTCGGCCGCCCCCCGTCCCCAGATTTGGTTGTTGGCAATTTCACCGCTAAAGGGCGCGTGCGTCCACTTGCCGACTGTTGTCATTTCAACAGGAACAACATCCATATGCGCCATCAGCACCCAGGGCTTTAACGAAGGGTTTGAGCCTTTCCAGGTGTACAGGTAACTGAAGTTTCGAAATATTTGTCGATTGAGGTTTTTATGAGCCAGAGGATATGCTCTTTCCAGGAATTGTCTAAATCGAACAAACTCCGACGTATCGATTGGGAGCGTATCTGCGTAAGAAATTGTCTTGATGCGAATCGCCTCCTGCAGATGAGCTACGGCAGAATCGTTGATCGGTGGTTGAGGCAGTGATTGCTTAACCGGAATGGTATGCGTGAAGCGAAAGGTGTTGAATAATACAAAAGCGATGAGGAGGATGAGGGCTATGCCCAGGACCCTGAGTATTCTTTTGATCATGCGGTTGAACTTAGGGGTAAGATAAGAAAAACCGCGTATCAGTGAATACTGAAATTAGTGATCAGTGGTCAATAATTATCTTCCAAAACTGGTCACTGGTAACTAATCACTCGTCACTATAAACTGCCCTGAAGTTCCTGTTCAATTAAGTCGTGGAAATTGCTTTCATTTTCCCAAATCCATTGAGGAAGTCTTTGCTGGATAATTTTCCAGCCACTGTCTTCTTTCTGCATGCGGAAAATGATCCGGTTGCCGCGGTCGTCGCTCACGTCCACCGTGAACAATCCTTCTTTAATGCCGTTGATTTTTCTAAAATTAAACTCTTTGAGACGCCCGTCTGCCTTCAACAGTCTTGTGAACTGAATGTTTCTGGTGAATTGAATGTGCATAGTCGTAGTGGTAAGATTAAAAGTGTACAACAATTTACATGCAATTATTTGATAAAGGCCTGTTAATTAGCGATTAAGTTTTGCACAATTTCGAAGTTAACTATGGAGGATCAGGTTAACTACGTTAATTGGGTTAATTAGGTTGAATAAAATTAAATTACCCAGTCAACCTGGTTAACCCCATTAACCCAATTAACCTTTGTATATTTTATGTGGTGCTTATCATCTCAGCGCTTTGCTCCTCAACGGCTTTGAGGCTTGCCCGGTACAAAATGTACCTCCTGCCAAGGCTCAACACAGTATAGCTGGTCATTGCGCAACAAGCCATTACGCCACTCATCGGCAATGCCGTATGATTGTTTAGAAAGCTGACAAGTGCCGAAGTGCAGGCACCGATTGCCATTTGAATGCCTCCCATGAGCGCTGAAGCACTTCCCGCGTTTCTGCTGAAAGGCGCGAGCGATAGCGCAGAAGAGTTAGGAAATACAAACCCCTGGCAACACAAAAAAATGAACACAAAGAATATCGTGCTAAAAAGTTCGAGCCAATTTAACCATACCCCTAAAAACAATAGCATACCCGTAAGCGATTGACAAAGTAATGCGACCCTGATGATCTGTTCACTTTTATAAGTTTTCAACAGAACACTGTTTAACTGACTGGAGCCAATCAGGCCCATCGCCACCAGTGCGAAAATCCATCCGTATTGTCGTTCTGTAACATGATACAATTCCATGAACACAAACGGCGACCCGGCGATGTAGGCGTAAAGTCCGGCGGATGCAAAGGAGCCTGTAAACATATAAGTCGAAAACTGCGGCTCTTTCATCACATTCGCAAAACTGTTGATGATGGGTTTTGGTTGAAGCGAATAACCCGGATCGGGCGCCCGCGTTTCCTTCAACACAAAATGAACCGCTGCAAGAATTCCAACAGACATCACGGTGAGTGCTATAAAAACAGCCCGCCATCCAAAGGAAGCAGTGAGATATCCGCCCAAAGTGGGGGCGATGATGGGAGAGATGCCCACCACCAGCATCAAGAGTGAAAACACACGTGCATTGTCTTTCACGTCAAAAAGATCGCGAACCATGGCACGTGATGCGACCATACCAACACATCCTCCCAACGCCTGCAACAAACGAAGCCAGATTAATGCCTCCACTGAACGAGCCATCGAGCAGCCAACGGAGGCGATGAAGTATACGATCAGGCCGACATAAAGTGGTTTTTTTCTGCCATACCTGTCCAACAAAGGCCCATACAGCAATTGGCCTGCGGAGATTCCAATAAAAAAACTGGAAAGTGATAGTGAAACGTGCGCAACGGTAGACCCCAGGTTAGAAGCAATATTTGGAAAGCCCGGCAGGTACATATCGATCGAAAATGGACCGATAGCAGAAAGAACACCGAGTATAGGGATCAATGAATTTTTCGATTGCTTAATCATCCAGTTTGGAATCAGGTTTCGCAATCGAAACTAGTTCAAAATAACCTATTTTCATTCGCCCGAAACAGGAGAAAAAAAATGAAACCAAAAATTCTGCTTTTATTTTTCGCTTTTATCATTGCATTCACTTTCACATTCGTTCATGGCCAGCAAAAAAATGAACAGGGTAAATTGTTTATCATCGGTGGCGGCTCCCGTACTGAATCACTGGTAAAGCAGCTTATCCAAACCGCTGCATTACGTCCGGGTGATCATATTGCCATATTACCAATGTCAAGCGCGGAACCTGACAGTTCCTTTTACTATATCAAATCGGATCTTGAAAAAGCTTGTTCCAATACGATTGCCTATCTCAATTTTACAAGCGCCACCGCGAACGATCAGGCGATGCTTGATTCAGTGAAGCGTGCAAGGTTAGTTTTCATCACAGGTGGAGATCAAACCCGTTTTATGAAAATAGTAGGAAAGGGGCCCATCTACCAGGCCATTCATTACGCATACGCGCATGGATCAACTATATCCGGAACAAGTGCGGGTGCCGCGGTGATGAGCAAACAAATGATTACCGGCAACCAGCGCAAGGATACCATCTACCATGAAACCATCGGCAAACTGTTGGCTGATAACATAGAGATTACAGAGGGATTGGGGTTGGTGCAGAACGTGATTATCGACCAGCATTTCATTGTCCGAAGCCGTTACAATCGACTCATTTCTGCATTGCATGATTATCCCGGGTTCCTTGGAATCGGTATTGATGAATCAACAGCAATCATCGTGGATCGAAAACAAATCAGGGTTGTAGGGGAGAGCCAGGTATTGGTATTTTCTACGAAATCAAAAATGGGAAATACTTCAAAGGGACTCATTACGTTCGGCAATCTGAATATAAAAGGGTACGCCGCAGGTGCAAGCTTTCAGTTAAAATAAAAAAGGCCGTCATTGCTGACGACCTTATATTTTTATTGAACCGCCTATTTTCTTTTTCCATTTCCGCCTCTCATATCACCAGTCGGTCTTCCATTACCGGGGTTGTGCATGATCGCATTGTTGCGGTTGGGGAAATCTCGTGGACTCATCCTTTCGGTGCGCCTGTTATTATTTTCCGGGAATGCGGGCCTTTGCGTTGGCTGATTAGGTTGACCGAAATTTCCGACTTGGTTGTTGGGCCTTGGAGACGCATCTCTTGTTATCCTGCGATCCGGTGAACCGGGTCTGTTATCCCAGTCCCTGCTCTGCACTTGCGGGCTCTGAACTTGATTCGGCTGACGATCAAAATACCTGTTGTTTCGGTCCCTGTTTTCCTGCGCAATCTGCCGCTGACGGTTTTCGAAATCGTTCTTCTGCCTGTCCTGGTTATCGATTCTACCCTGGTCGCGACGCTGGTCGATACGGTTATCCCAATTTCTGTTTTGGTCAAGTCGGTTATTGTCGTTTCTTCTTACCACGTTTGGATTATTTCCCCATTGCGGGCTTCTTGTTTCAATAGGTCGTTGCGCATAACGCTCTACCTCAACCCGCTGCGGTCCGGCAACAAATCGATTGCCTCCGTAGTTATAATAGTTATTGATAACGACTGCATTTTTGAAATACCGGTTCCTCGGTTGTACGTAGTAGTTATATACGTTGTAGTCACAGATTCGCTGACGGGGAACAAATACCCAGCGGTTATAAGGAACAGCACCAAAGCTTACGTTGATGTTTACACCGTATCCCAGCGGTGCCCACCCATAATATCCATCGTACTGACTCCAGGTTACCCAGGCTGGTGCCCATTCATAGCCTGGTATCCAGATCCATCCATAAAATGGATCTTCTTCCCATCGCCCGTAGTGAAACGGCGCCCATCCCCAGGAATAGTCGGAAACCCAGGACCAGCCATATTGTGTATAGTCCCAGTGACCGCCTGAATAATAAGGTCTGAATCCGGGCTCATTGTAGATCCACACTTGTCCATATTTCGGATTATTCACCCATCGCCCATAATGCCCGAGTTCATTATAAAAGAAAGAAAAATTTACACCCGCAACCTGGGCCTGTGATGTGGAAGGCACATAACTCAACCCGAATATTCCGAGTGCGATAATCAAAACTAAGCGACGCGTTTTCATGTTGTAAAAATTTTTCAGTGACTATCAAATAATTAATAGACTGTCACAGACCTTCAGGGTTTGTTAACACAAAGTGAAAAAAAGGAGAAATTTCTGGTGTAAGATGATCAGGTTCAAAGGCGTGCAAAGGACATCAGGCGCCGTAAAGTGATTCGTAAAGCCGGAGCTTTTCTTCGAGGCTGTGGATAGTTGTTCGCAAAGATTTATTCCTGTTGAGGAGATGGGCAATCGCTTCGATGCCCTCAAGGTTGATATCCAGATCGTAGTGAAGCCGCATAAGCTTCTCCAATTCCGGCAGCTGGCTTTGGGAAATGTAGCCGGTCTGCTCAATAGTGGTAATCTCGATCAAACCCGAGGACTCAAGCGCGCTGATGAATGAATATTCAACATGGTAGTTGCTGCAGAATTCTTCAGTCCGGATGAAATCTCCCTTTTCCATATATAGCATTTAAGATGAGAGTTTCTGAAGCTCGCGAATAAGTTCTTTTTGTTTTTCTGTGAGATGGGTGGGAATCTTGACGGTAAATGTGACGTAAAGATCGCCGTGCTCATTTTCCTTCTTATATACCGGAAAACCTTTGCCCTTCAGCCTTGTTTTTGAACCATTCTGTGTCTCGGGTTGGATTTTCAATTTGATTTTCCCTGAGAGCGTGTCCAGCGTGATCTCTCCTCCCAAGAGGGCCGTATAAAGATCCAACTCAACAGTTGTGTAAAGGTCATCACCCATCCGCTTTAGGTGGGCGTGATCAGCGATTGCAAAAGTGATATATAGATCTCCATTCTGCCCTCCATTTACACCGTGGCCGCCATGACCTTTAAGCCTGATGACCTGACCATTTTGAACACCTGCGGGAATGGTGATGCGGATATTCTTGCCGTTGACAGTAAGCGTTTGCTGGTGAGTAGTAAAGGCGTCAACAAGATTCAGGTGTAATTCAGCATTGTAATCTTCACCCCGGAATTTTACATTTCTGCCGGCGCGTGTGCCAGTACGCCCAAAGAGCGATTCGAAAAATTCTGAGAAGCCCTCTTCATTCATAGCTCCGCCAAAGTCGCCACTCCAACTTTGTCCGCCGAATCCCTGGCCGCCCTGGCCAAACCCACCGCCTGCGGCTTGTCCCGCCTTTTCAAATTGTTCGGCGTGTTGCCAGTCCTTGCCGTATTGATCGTATTTCTTTCGTTTATCCGGGTCGCTCAATACTTCATTTGCTTCATTGATTTGTTGAAATCGCGTATGTGCCTGCTTGTCGTTTGGATTCAGGTCGGGATGGTATTGGCGTGCAAGTTTGCGATATGCTTTTTTGATTTCCTCCGTCGTGGCATTTTTGCTTACACCTAAAACGCTATAGTAGTCGATGAAGGCCATTGGATATTAAAGTTAAGGATTTAGTGGAAGGACTCGTTTTGGATTGTTGATTTTGGATTGTGGATAAAGATACCGGATACTGGATAGTTTGGGTGTGGCTTCCTAATGCACTAATACCATAATACCATAATACCTCCAATATAACTCTGAACTCTGAACTCTAAACTTCAAACTCCAGTGCATATTCAGAAGTTGAAGCTAAGCTTCAACTTCTGAATATGCACTGGTTGGTTCGCATGTACAAATCAGGTTTCTATCACCGTGCGTGTTGTTGACCCTTGCAACGCTTGGCCAGAATTTGTTTTCCCTGGTATATGCAAGCGGGAATGCGGCTTCTTCACGACTGTAAGACTTAGCCCAATCTGAATTCACTAGTGCAGATTGCGTATGAGGTGCGTTTTTGAGTGCGTTGTCTTTTCGGTCCGACTTACCTTCTTCAATTGCCCTGATCTCGTCGCGAATGCCCAGCAGCGCATCACAGAACCTGTCGAGCTCTGCCTTATCCTCACTTTCAGTGGGCTCTATCATGATGGTCCCGGGTACCGGGAAACTTAAAGTAGGTGCGTGAAATCCATAATCCATCAGGCGTTTGGCCACGTCTTCTGCTTCCACATCCGCTGATTTTTTGAAAGGACGCAGATCCACGATGAATTCATGAGCGCAGGTTCCATGCGTGCCCAGGTATAAAATATCATATGCCTCCTGCAAGCGGGCGCGCATATAGTTTGCATTCAGAATCGCAAATTCAGTCGCCTTTTTTGCGCCTTCTGCGCCAAGCATTCGGATATACGCATAGCTGATGAGCAAAATAGAAGCGGAGCCGTAAGGTGCAGCACTCACAGCGGTTTCTTCAAGATGATCATCAGATCTAACTGAAGGATGACCCGGCAAAAACTTCGCAAGGTGTTTCTTTACGCAAATCGGTCCCATGCCAGGGCCACCGCCACCGTGTGGAATGGCAAAAGTTTTATGGAGATTCAGGTGACAAACATCGGCACCAATCAATCCTGGCGCCGTCAATCCAACCTGTGCATTCATGTTTGCACCATCCATATAAACTTGTCCACCGTATTGGTGAACGATATCTGTAATTTCTTTGATAGTTTCTTCATATATGCCGTAGGTGCTTGGGTAGGTAATCATGATACCAGACAGGTTAGCCGCATGTTGAGAGGCCTTCGCGCGCAAGTCTTCGATATCCACGTAACCGTTCTCGTGAGCCTTCACCACCACAACTTTCATTCCCGCCATTACAGCAGACGCGGGGTTGGTGCCATGCGCACTCACGGGGATCAACATCACATTGCGATGTTCTTCGCCATTGGCCTTGTGAAAGGCCCGTATGGTGAGCAATCCTGCATATTCACCCTGTGCACCACTATTCGGTTGCAGGCTGCATGCGTCGAAAGCCGTGATCTCGCAGAGATATGCAGAAAGTTGTTCAACAATTTCCTGGTAACCGCCGGTCTGGTCCGCTGGTGCAAAAGGATGAATTTTGCTCCAATGTGCCCAGCTGAGGGGAATCATTTCTGAGGCTGCATTCAATTTCATGGTGCAACTTCCCAATGAAATCATTGAAGTATTTAAGGAAAGGTCTTTGTTCTCGAGCGACTTGATATAACGCATCATCTGGCTCTCGCTGCGATGCGTGTTAAATACGGGATGCGTTAGGAAAGCTGTGTCGCGTTTCAGCGAGGCAGGCAGGGTGGGGGTCACATTTTCATTAATTGCAACTTCCGGTGTACCCGCAAATTTTGAAAGCACGCCAAGGATGGCTTTTACATCTTCCCTGGTTGCGGTTTCATCAATTGAAACAGACAGTTTATTATTGCCCAGGTAACGGAAATTAATAGCCGAAGATTCCGCCAGCTTTTTAACTCCTGCTGAGTCAGCAACTTTGATACAAACCGTATCGAAGAAATGCTGATGCAGAATTTCAATACCTTTTATTTTTTTGACGCCTTCTGCGAGCATGGAAGCCAGAAGATGAACGCGCGAAGCAATATCACGAAGACCTTCTGGTCCGTGAAAAACGGCATACATCGCCGCCATGTTTGCCAGGAGTGCCTGTGCTGTACAAATATTTGAGGTAGCTTTTTCACGCTTGATGTGTTGTTCGCGTGTTTGCAAAGCCATTCGCAACGCACGGTTACCGTGCGCATCAATGCTCACCCCAATAATACGGCCCGGCATATTCCGTTTGAAATCATCGTTGGCAGAAAAGAAAGCTGCGTGTGGTCCGCCAAACCCCAGTGGCACACCGAAGCGTTGCGCAGATCCACATGCCACGTCGGCACCAAGTTCTCCCGGAGGAGTTAACAGGCAAAGGGCCAGCAAGTCGGTTGCCATGGCGACGAGTGCGCCGACCTCATGAACCTTTCCAATAAACTCCCGGTAATCGTCAACCGAACCCTCATCATTCGGATATTGCAGGATAGCGCCGAAATAAGTTTCGTCGATCTGTGCCGTTTTATAATCGCCTTCCACCAGCTCGATGCCAACGGGGATGGCGCGGGTGTGAAGCACTTCCTTCGTTTGCGGAAAGATGGCACTGTCAACAAAGAATTTTGGACGGGCCAGGTGATCATGATCTTTGTTCAGCACATTCAGGAACATGGTCATGGCTTCGGCAGCAGCAGTTGCCTCATCCAGCAACGACGCATTTGCAAGCGGCAAGCCGGTAAGGTCACAGACCATGGTTTGGAAATTCAAAAGGCTTTCCAGTCTCCCCTGTGAAATTTCTGCCTGGTAAGGTGTGTATTGGGTATACCACCCCGGGTTTTCAAACACGTTCCTTAAGATTACACTCGGTACAATCGTGTCATAATAACCCTGTCCAATATAATTTTTGAAAATTTTATTCTTCAGGCTGATCTCTTTAATCAGTTCCAGGTATTCATGCTCGCCAACGGGTGCGGGGATCCTGAGCTCATGCTTCATTCGGATGGAATCGGGAACTGTCTTGCCAACTAGTGAGGCCAGACTGTCTTCGCCCATTACTTTCAGCATTTTTGCAGTGTCTTTCTCATTCGGTCCAATATGCCGGGAAATGAATTCCCTGCTTTGCTGTTCAAATAAGGTCATGTTCAGATAGACGATTGAATTTTTTATTGAAGGGGCTTCGGGTGGCCTTCCGTGGTGGAAAACGCTTTCAGAAGCGCTGGATTTGCGCTGCAAAGTTAGGGGAAGTAAAGGATAAAAAAGGCCGATCAGAACAGCGGGGGAAAACCTGTGAGTTCTGCCTGAAACTCAGACTGCTATGGCCTCTTCCTGCATGGATTCCACGATCACCTTCTCAGCGGTTGTTTCCAGCCTTTCTTTTTCCTTTGCCCGAAGCTGGCTACTGGTGAGACGACTACCATCGTGACTCCAGCCGGGAGGCCCAAACAGGTATAAAAATTTGTTCTTCCAGGAAATAGGCTTTCTGAGATCCCGGGCTATATTCCGCCATTCATGAAAAATCATATTCAGCGGATTGTTGTTTTCAACCTTGGTTGTTAGCCCATATTCAATTTGTTCATCCTTTCCTTCCGGTTCAAAAGTGCCAAATAACTTATCCCAAATGATCAGGAACATGCCCATGTTGCGATCAAGATATTTTACGTTCGATGCATGGTGTACGCGGTGGTGTGAAGGTGTGACCAGGAAATACTCAAGCCATCCCATTTTGTTGATGAGCTCGGTATGGACAAAGATTCCCCATATCTGCGTTGCTGAATAAATAAATACAATATCCAAAGGTTTGAACCCAACCATCCCAAGCGGAATAAAATAAACGAAACGGTACAGGGGCTGAAATACCGATGACCTGAAACCCACGGTAAAATTGAAATGGTCTGAAGAATGATGTGTGACATGGACGGCCCAGAAGAGCCTGCAATAGTGGTCTACACGGTGCAGCCAATAGTAAAGGAAGTCTTCGGCCAATAAAAGAAGCATCCAGTAGATCCAGGGAGATGTAACCTGGTAGAAACGGTGCCTGAAAAAATAATCCAGGATCAAAACGTAAGCACTGCGAAACATCAAATCGATCAAACTGTTCAGCAGCATGAGGTAAACATTCGAAATCGTATCCTTCACCGTATAGGCTTTCTGATGCTGCAGATTGCTGAGCAGTACTTCTAGCCCGATAATGATTAGATAAATCGGCGTGCTAATGAGGATCAATAATTGTTCTCTGACCGTTTCCATACTTATTAACGTGGGCAAAAATACTCAGATTCCTATTTAACTTGCAAGCTAACTGGGTTAATCAAGCGCAAATTCATGGATAAAACCTTCCAAAACTGGGAAAAACGGTCGGCAGAGCACCAGAAACAGTACAAAAACTACCTGGCCAGGGCAGATAAGAACAAGGTGTTGAAACAACTGCCAGTACTGCACGACGAAGCTTTTTCGAAGGTGGACTGTCTGAAATGCGCCAATTGTTGTAAGAATTATTCGCCACGGTTCAAAACGCCGGATATCAAGCGAATCAGCAAGCACCTTAAATTAAAGGAAAGCGTGTTTATTGATACCTATTTGAAGCTCGACGAGGATGGAGACTATGTGGTGAAATCAAAACCATGTCCCTTTCTTGGATCTGATAATTTCTGCAGCATCTATGAGCAAAGGCCATCCGATTGCGTGAGGTTTCCTTATACAGATGAAGATGTCATATTCAAACGTCCTGCTTTGACGTTAAAAAATTCGAGCTTTTGCCCCATTGTCTTTTACGTACTGGAATCATTATTAGAGAAGGCCTAGTTCAAAGTTCAGAGTTCAAAGTTCAGAGTTCAGCGTTCAGCGTGAACGGCCAACTTTGAACGCTGAACTATGAACTTTGAACTTCTTCATAAGCTGCCTGCAATCCACGCTCAATACCTTCACCACTCCAGGTTGTATTTCCGGGGATAGCTGTATTTTTAATAAACTCTTCTTTCGATTTGCCGGCTTTGAATTCTGATTCGGCGAAGGCGAGCAGCTTCTGGAGAAAATCACCAAACAACTTCAAATCTTCCTTGTCGCCCGTAATTTTTAAGGGATCCAAAGCGTGGCCATAAACGAAAATTGTTTTGCGGTCATACTTTTTCTGCGCCTTGTCCATGATTGTGATCCAGTTGCGAATATTCGCGCCAGCTGATCTATCAATGAACGGATACCTGCGATTGAAGAGCAGGTCACCAAGGTGTACAATGTTGGCGTGCTCAAAATGAACTAGGCTGTCACCATTGGTGTGACCCGGCCCGAAATAGTCCAGGCAAATGTTTTCCTTGTCAATTTTTTCGCACCATTTGTCGGTATAAACCTGGTCAGGATACAACTGCTTGTCTTCTGTCTTATTCTTTACAGCTACGTTTTCCTGGTTGGTCTTTGAATTTGTGTGTGCCAGCACGTGAGGAACGATACCCTTGAAAGAAATATTTCCAGCGCTATGATCACCGTGATGGTGTGTGTTGATCAATTTGTAAAATGGGGAGCTTGATTGTTTCTTCAGCTCATCAATCAGGTGCGCAGACTGCTCCGGAAATTGCGAATCTACCACCACAATTCCACTCTTGGATAGCAAAAAGGCAATGGTGCCTCCCTTTTCGGTGAATACGCCCACGTTGTTACGAAGCATGGTGATTTTGTAGGCAGGCTGGTTAAAGATTGCAGCAATCAGGTTTTGTTGTGCAAGTAACAGTCCGCCCGCAGTGAAGCTGGCATGGTGAATAAAACTTCTTCTTTTCATTTTTTGCGATTTATCCGGAAATATGAAGTTCAAACATTAATAAGTCAATTTACGAATTGTCGGGGATTTTATCCAGGTTGCGATCACAACTGCGATGGTCATACATCCGCCAAACACAACCGAGGGAACAATCCCCAGCAATCGCGCGCCAAGGCCACTCTCAAACTGGCCCAATTCATTACTGGAGTTGATGAACATGGAATTCACCGACATAACGCGGCCCCGGAGTTCATTGGGTGTCTTGATTTGCAAAATAGTGCCGCGAATAACCACGCTGATGCCATCCATCGCTCCGCTGATCAATAGCGCTGCAAACGAGAGCCAGAACAATTTCGACAGTCCGAAGACGATGATACAAATTCCGAAACCGCCAACTGCATAGAGCAACCATCGGCCCTGGTAATTGCGCAAAGGGAAGAGCGTAAGAAATATGACGATTAGGATTGAACCAATATCTGCTGCGGCATTGAGCCATCCGAAACCAATCGGACTGATATATAAAATGTCTTTTGCATATACGGGCACCATGGCTACGGCTCCGCCAAACAAAACGGCGAAGAGATCAAGTGTGAGCGCACTTAGCAATTCCTTGGTAGTGTAAACAAACCTGATTCCTTCCTTCACGCTCTCCCAGGTTCGCTTTTCATTCACAGGCTGAGCCGGTGGCTTTGGACCTAATCTCCAAAGAATGAACAATGCGCAGGTAACAAGAATGATGATGGCGATCAGTGTGCCCGTGGGTTGAAAAGCTGCGATCAGGAATCCACCGGTGGCATGGCCTGTCACGGAAGCGCTCAACCAGGTACCCTGGTTCCAGGTAGTTGCGTTCTGCAGCTTTTCCCTAGGAACAATTTGGGAGATGATGGCACTGAAAGTAGGACCTGTAAACGACCTGATGGCGCCGGTGCAGAAAATGACGAAATAAATTAAGGTGATTACGATTCCCTTTCCAAAATGCGAATGAAATAGTTGCGTGGAAATGATGAGCAATGCCAGCGCTGCCAGCCAATATAACATCACGCCATTGAGTAATACTTTTCGCCGGTCGCTGCGATCGATC
>Ga0163163_10000614_pt1 | contig 30837 bp, 30 predicted proteins | sample S65metaG_FD_119766 | JGI IMG/M metagenome (GOLD analysis project Ga0163163, IMG submission 119766) | Switchgrass rhizosphere microbial communities from Kellogg Biological Station, Michigan, USA - S6-5 metaG | ecosystem: Host-associated > Plants > Roots > Rhizosphere > Soil | place: USA... | reverse complement strand
CTTTTGGATATTCAATTGAAACAATTGATCTAAAGCATAGCACATTAGTACTTCAATCGACGCCGAAGATGAGAGGCCCGCTCCTATCGGGAGGTTACCATCAAATAACATATCAAGACCTGAAACAGCGTGACCAAGGTTCAGAACCTCGTTTAAAATTCCTAGTGGGTAATTAAACCATTCCTTACCTGATTTTGTGTAAGAGTCTTGTAAATGCAGTTCAGCCGTTTCTGGAAAATCAAGGCATTGAAAACGAAATACCTTATCTGTGTTTTTCGCGATTGCCAGGTAAGTTCCAAGACTGATGGCACACGGCATTACCTTACCACCATTGTAATCGATGTGCTCACCTATCAAGTTGACCCGGCCGGGACTAAAAAAAATATGATCTGGTTTTTTTTGGAAGCGTTTTTGAAATTCTTCCTTTATATCGGCCATTGTATTTTAAATTCGTAAGTCTATGGATAGATCCATTCAATTTTGTTTTACTCACCCTTCGGGTAAAGATATTTATTTGTATAGTTTGCGCAATATAAATAAAACGGAAGTTTTAATAAGCAACTACGGAGCCATCATCATGGCTTATAAAATTTATTTGCCAGATGGAACGTCCAATGATATTGTTCTTGGTTTTGATAATATCGAGGATTACCTGGGCGCCGACTATTTAAAGGTTTATCCGTTCATGGGTGCCGCTATTGGAAGGTATGCGAACAGAATTGAAAATGCTTGTTTTAAAATTGACAATAAAGAGTTTCCCGTTTCAAAGAATTGGGATGCCGATCAGCTTCACGGAGGATTTGAAGGGTTTGATAAAAAGGTTTGGGATTTTGTTTCTTTCGACGAAAAATGTAACATACTGCAATTAAGATACAGCAGTCCCGATGGTGAAGAAGGCTTTCCCGGCAATCTCGACGTGAATATTTGCTTTGAATTAAATGATGACAATGATCTTATCTATGAATATGCGGCTACCTGCGATCAGCCAACAGCTATCAACCTTACCCACCATGGTTATTTTAATCTCAATAATGGTGAGGGGACAATCGAGGATCACGAACTAAAGATCTATTCGGACAAAATTCTTGAGCAGGACAAAAATCTTATAGTCACCGGCAATTATGTTTCTGTTGAAAACACAAAATATGATTTCAGAGATTTTCATGAAATCGGGGAACGAGTGAATGGCGGCTATGATCAAAGCTTTGTTTTAGATAAAAACGAAAACCAGCTTTCAATCGTCGCAGAAGCTTTGTCAAAAAAAACAGGTTTTAAATTACTGGTATTAACAACGGAACCACTCGTTCATTTTTATACAGGCCAGGGATTCCCAAAGATCAGGGGGAAAAATAATATCGAATATGGTCCTTACTCGGGATTCTGTCTAGAAACACAAAAGCATCCAAATGCGATCAACATTCCTAAATTTCCAAGTACCATCCTAAGGCCGGGAGAAAAATATCATCAGAAGAATGTGTATAAAGTTGGTCAGTTGTAGGCAGGAAGTAGTTAGTAATGCATCCTACCTTCGGTTGAAATATTTTATCTCTTCATCCAGATCCAAAAACGAATATTTTTCTTTTAACACTTTTGCCTTCTCAAAATAAGTCTTTAGGAACTGCTGGTGTGCCGTTGTATCGGGTTGAAAGGCTTTATGCTTTCTTGCTGTCACAAGACTTTTTATTTCCTGCATAAGCTTTTGCGTAGGTTCGTCAATGAACGATTCAGCAAATTTTTCCAGAACAAATTCCGTAGCCATATAATTCGGATGCACAAGATCTGTGTCAAAAAATCGATAGTCCCGCAGGACGTCAATGACCAGTTCGTATGCGGGAAAGTAATTTAGATTGTCGTATTTGCTCACCAGTTGATGAACGACTTCGATCAATCTGGCCTTGCTCCGGTTATTGTCCACCACTCCATCACGGATATGTCTGACGGGGCTGACAGTAAAAACGATGTTGAGGCCTGGATTGAGCTGAAATAACTGTCGAAGAGCCTCGTCAAGATTTAAAATGATTTCGTCTACGGTCATTAAATGTTTATTAAACCACTGAGCAGGCGCCCGATGGCAATTCGCAACACCGGCGCCGGCTTCCCTTGGATCTCCTCCGGCGTTTGCCGCCTGCTCAGTTAGCTGATAGGAAAAAGAAGAGCCCAATGTTACAATAATCCAATCTGCCTGTTTCAAAAATTGATGTGCCATTTGCTGTGATGTGTTCACGATGCGAACGGCCTCGTTCAGGTTTGTATTTGAAAAACGACTGTGATGTCTCCAGCTGTGCCAGATTTCATTGAGCTGAAAAAAATCCTTTTCGTTGTACTGTCTATTTTCAATGTACGAAACCAGGCTTTGACTTACACTGCGGGGGTCAAAAAGGATCCCATTCGGGTTCTGTAAAACAGAGAATTTTAATTCTTCCAATGAGTTACCGATATGCTCTGTGAAGCACGATCCAATCAGCAAAATTTTATCTTCATAATTGATCTGCCGGGGAGGTTTTCGCAAATCAATGTTTACCATGAAATTCATTCCGTAAATTTTTCAAATTGGCATCAAATAAAAAAGAGAAACTTAGACAAATATTTGTGGTGCAAGTTGGAGGCTTCTCGCGAGTGCGACCTTATTTAGGTCACCCGACAAATTCTTTTTTTCAAAATAATCGATCATCCATTCGGTTCGCATGTTGCCCACAAGGTCGTCGTTCGCCATGGGGCAACCCCCAAAACCTTTTAGTGCCCCGTCAAATCTTCTGCACCCCGCATTTATTGCAGCATCTATTTTTTCTCTCCAGTTATCCGGCCTTGAATGCAAATGAACGCCTATCTCAACGTGTGGCAGCTTCTCAACAAGATATTTGGTCATTGAATAGACTTGTTCCGGCGTAGCAATTCCTACGGTATCCGCCAAAGAGATCGTTGTAATCCCCAATTCAACCATTTTATTTACCCAATTGAAAACTATTTCTTCCGAATAAATATCTCTATAAGGGTTGCCAAAACCCATTGAAATATAAATGACCAACTTCTTTCCGTTCTTGATGCAAATGTTCTGGATCTCTTGTACCCTGGTCAATGATTCTGCGATCGACGAGTTTGTGTTACGCTGCTGGAATGTTTCTGAAACTGAAAAAGGAAACCCGAGATAAGTAATTTCATTGTAAGCAACCGCTTCTTCCGCACCACGAACATTAGCGACAATTCCTAACAATTTCGAGCTCGTGCCTTGTACCTTGATTCCTTTTATCACTTCTTTTGTATCTGCCATTTGAGGAATTGCTTTTGGCGAAACAAAGCTGCCAAAATCAATTGTATCAAACCCAATCTCCAACAATGAATTGATATATTCAATCTTTTTACTGGTAGGAATAAAGTTCTTCCATCCCTGCATCGCATCACGGGGACATTCGATAATCTTAATACCTTGGTCGTTCATCTGAGAATGCATCCGCAAAAGTCAATTAGAAATCTGCTTTTCCCAAATCTAAGTTTGATTGGTCCATCGTCTTAATGATGCTGTAGCAATTTTTTAACAATTCTACTCTATCGGCACTGAACATTGAGTGACCGAAACCCTTTTTGCAATTTCTGCAAATCCCATTACAAGAGCTGCAAAATTCAATTATAAATCGCCTCTATCTGGGAATATGTTTGTGTCGTCAATCGGAACACAAAACAGAAGAGACATGGAACCGCAAATAATCAACCAGGAAGTTCTCCTTTTTACGGCAACTGGCTTTTATTGCCGCCAATTTTGTAAGAGAAACAGCGAAGGCGATAGTGATTACTCTGTAGTTGAAAAAATCGAAAAGGCGTGTTGGGGCGGAATGTTATATGAAATGTTGCCCGAATTGATCCGCGATTTCGGGTCGCACACAAAGAGTGACATCTGGAATACGACCAGCGGCCTGAATTTCTTATTCATCAATATGGACCCTTGTTCAGTAACAGCAGGGAAACAGACATCAATCAATCCGTATTTCTTTTTGTGGGCGCCCGGAAAAACCAATTGACCATTAAACTTTTACCAGTTCAAAACTCGCCATCGCTAGGAAAGAAAGGCTTCACGACCTGCAAGGTGATGAAGCTCGTGAGAAAATGATATGGCATTCCTTATCCATCTTTATACGGCCGGTTATTTCCATCCTTTGGCAGTTCTTCGTCTAATGAATTTAGAATCCCCATGATGTGCGTTTTAAATCTGGAGTTTCAGAAGGTTCTTATGAGGGTTCTTACAATCCATAAAAAGTAAAACCTGAAAATTATGAAACAGACTTCCTCGATACCGGTGGGCATAATTGTAACATGCGTCGTGCTGTTAGATTGTTGCACTCCGTATCCAACTGCGGGCCCGGACCTTGTTCCGGAATGGCGACAAAAGGAAAATGTTTATTATGTTCCATCGTCACCCAATACACAACTCCTTACGGAAAAGAATGATATTGGGTTTGATGTCCTTGCTTCTGCCGGTGAATCATTTTCCGGAGTTGAAATGCAGGCTTCATACCTGCCCGCCAAACATGTTGGCATTGTCGCGGCTTACTCATCGGGTAAAAATGATGCTGGTGAGGTTTTTATGAGATACCATAACGTTGAAGGAGGTATTGGATACATTACTAACCTTTCAGGGGGATGGCACTTCGAGACATATGGGGGTGTTGGAACCGGCAAGGTCGATAACAATCACGCGTCGGGAACTTCTAAAACAAATCTTACCAATTTCTTCATACAGCCTGCGTTTGTTATCAGTAACCAAAAGAAAACACTTCAATTTGGTATTGTATCGAAATTTTCGGGTGTCAACTTCAAAGTTGATACCGCATTTGATAACGCACGAGAACCGTTTAACACACGCCAGGTGATAAGTTTGACCGATCAGCCATTCCATGTTATGTGGGAGCCAGGACTGGTGCTTCGTATCGGTTGGAAAAATTTTATGTTTCAAACGAGTTATTCAGGTTCAGCAGATCTTACGAATTCGGATTTGCATCGGTCGACTAATAATTTTTCCATTGGAGGTGCGCTGCGATTGAATGCTTCCAAGAAACTAAACCAATAAACGCGAACAAAAAAGTTAACATGTACCGGAACGAATCTAAAGTGAGTGCGAAGTTCATTTTACTGCTTTTTATTTCATTGGCCACCCTGGCAAAAGCAAACGGACAAACATCACACTTATACCCGCCATTTACAAAATGGTATCAGGACCCTTTGGGCTTGAAACCGATCCAATTGTCGACAGCTTTTGGTTTTGTGTGCGGCTCCGTCACTACTGCAGCCTGTCTTCTTCTCACGAAAAACGATTCTGCATGTCAAAAAAAATTGTCACCATATTGGGAAGGAGGGTACGGCTTTGGCTACAAACCACCATTCACAAAAGTGCTTCAAAATGATGTAGGCATTTTATATGGAATCAGGAAATGGATGTCCCTGGGTGTCGGCTTGAATTTTTCACGTTTTAAAGACCAGGTAAATGATACCTGGACCCTTGGCCTGATGCCGTTGGCAAGATGGTACCTTTACAAAAGCCCATCACTGAATCTCTTTTTTCAATATGGGGCTGGTATCTCTTACAGCTTTGTAAGGTTCCCACTCACCGGTACCGGTTGGGAGGCGGATACCGCAAGAACAGGTACTCAATTTAACTTCTTATCAAAATACGGAGTTGGAATTGAAGCTCGCCTGTCCAGGAGATTCATTTTTCAAACAAGCATCAAACATTTTCATTTGTCAAACGGAAATATCAAAGGCATTCAGCGAAATCCCTCACATGACAGCAATATGTTTTTTGTGGGACTAGTCTACAATAAATTTTGACTTGGCCACCATATCAGCCTACCCATACATATAAGTGAGTTCCTCTACAGTCCGTGAACAGCGATCATTTTCTTTGCCTCATCACTTCATACAATATCATGCCTGTCGCTACTCCCACATTGAGCGATTCAAAATCTCCCGCCATAGGAATTTTGAATTTTTCGTCGCAGATCTTCATCAACGCAGGATAAATCCCTTTTTCTTCGCTACCCATTATGATAGCCGAGGGTTCTTTGAAATCGCAATCAAAAACATCTTTGTTCGCAGTCATTTCACTGGCAAACACTTTTATTCCATTCAGATGAAGTTCATCAATGGCTTTCATCAGGCTATTGACACGGCATACTGAAATTTTTTCCAATGCTCCAGCCGACGTCAATATCGCATCTTCGTTCAAGGCACCGACTCCCTTATCGGGTATGATCAAAGCGTGGACACCACAACAAAAAGCTGTCCTGGCAATGCCGCCTATATTGCGTATGTCAGTAATACCGTCAAGCAGTAAAAACAAAGGAACCTGTCCTCTTTCAACAACGAATGAAATGACCTGCTGCAGATCCTGGTAACGTATTTTTGCAATTTGTGCAGCAATACCTTGGTGATTGCTGATATTAAAACCGTTGAGTTTTTCTACAGGCACCTTATTGACGGGAATATTGTGCTCTAGCGCCAATGATTTTATTTCTTGAACCGCCTTTCCATGCAGGTTATTTTGAAGATAGATCCTGTCCAGTTGTGTACCCGATTCAATAGCTCGAATAACGGCCTCTTTGCCGATGATGAGAGATTTTTTTGAGGGGCGGTGCTGCCTGCGAAAATTTTTCACTCTTCAAAAATATGCTTACTTCAATCAAACAAAAAACTCTATGACAGGGCCACAGAGTTTTGAAATCTTTTAAAGAAGAATAAGTATTATTTCAACCCAAACGCTTTCTTCAATTTAGGTACATAGTCTAATTTTTCCCACGTAAATAGCTCAACCTTTCTCTTTATTTGCCTTCCTTCCGGAGAAACAAAAGTCTTTTCAATGATCTCTGGCTTGCGGCCCATGTGACCATAAGCTGCCGTCTCACTGTAGATCGGGTTGCGCAATTTCAATCTCTGCTCAATAAAGTAAGGACGCATATCGAAGATGGTTTTTACTTTTTCAGCGATCTCGCTATCACTTAATTTGACATTTGAAGTGCCAAATGTATTTACGTTAATGCTGGTTGGCTCAGCCACGCCAATGGCGTAAGAAACCTGTACCAGCACTTCATTGCAAATCCCTGCGGCCACAAGATTTTTTGCGATATGACGGGTTGCATATGCAGCACTCCGGTCGACCTTGCTTGGATCTTTTCCGCTAAATGCTCCCCCGCCGTGGGCACCCTTGCCTCCATAAGTATCCACAATGATCTTTCTTCCTGTCAATCCTGTATCTCCGTGCGGACCGCCAATAACAAACTTGCCAGTCGGATTGATGTGATACTTAATTTTATCATTAAAGAAGTGGGCATATTTCCTATACTTATTTTTTACGCGGGGAATTAATATCCCAATAATATCTTTCCTGATCCTTGCCTGCATTTTCTCTTCTGTATCAAAGTCATCATGCTGTGTAGATACAACAATCGCATCGATACGTGTGGGATGATTGTTGTCATCATATTCAAGTGTCACCTGGCTTTTTGCATCAGGGCGCAAATATTTTATTTGTTTATTTTCCCTGCGCAAGGCGGCTAACTCCTGCAGTAGCTTGTGTGCAAGATCAAGCGCAAGTGGCATGTAATCCTCTGTTTCATTCGTAGCATAGCCAAACATCATTCCCTGGTCGCCGGCCCCCTGTTCTTCTTTCTTCGTTCTATCCACCCCCTGGTTGATATCGGAAGATTGCTCATGGATCGCCGAAAGCACTCCGCAGGAATGTGCCTCGAACATATATTCGCTTTTCGTGTATCCAATATCACGAATTACACCACGGGCGATTTCCTGCACATCCAGGTAGGCTTTTGATTTTACCTCACCCGCAAGTACTACCTGCCCGGTTGTAACCAATGTTTCACAGGCTACCTTTGATTCCGGATCAAACGCGAGAAAATTGTCGATCAGGGCATCGGATATCTGGTCAGCAACTTTATCAGGATGACCTTCAGAAACACTTTCGGAAGTAAACAAATAGGACATAATGAAATTTGAATTTTTAAATGGCTATCCGATAATGACCGGAAGCGGATCTTTATTTTTTTGTTGCCCGCAATATTACTACTATTAAGCTTCTGTTGTGTCACTCGCGTGTACGTTCTGGACACAATTCAACAGTTTTTTAGCGCTCTCTTTTCAAAATGGCATGTAAATATAAATCAGAGGTCAGAATATACTATGCGCAATCGTAGTTGCATTGTGGAATCTGGATAACTTCCACCGCCGAGAACTAATCTTCCTTTTGCGATATAGCGGCTGACATTGACGTTAAGGTATTGCCTAAAACTGGCATTGTAGACCGTTGTCCGCAAAGGAGCATACATTCTGAGCGTATCGTTGGCAACATGCCTCGTAACGATGCTTTGTATGTAGCGGGAAATATCAAATCGCACAGTATTGTCAGGTCGGAGCACGCCTCCAAACGCTGAAAATGCCAGGTTCCCGCTCGCATCGGCAACGAGATCCTTTTCCAGCATGGAAATGGTATCCGGAGGAGTACTATTTTTTCGGTCAAGCATTAATTGATCCGGAGCAGAGAAGATATTATCGCTTGTTGACGGAATCTTTACAGCCACCAGCTCTGCACGATGGATCGTTTTATTCCCAAATGTATCCAGCGCCGGGACCCTGATGGTCACATAGGAACCGGGTGAAGATTGTAAATATATCTTGTCACCAGCCCCGTTGTTAAGATAAGCCAGGTAATTTCCCTCGCTCTCCCTGTTCACATAATTGGACTGACCGTTCGCCGTATGGTGATAATCAAAGGATGCTGTGTCGGTGCCGTGAGTAAAATAAACAGTGAGCCTGGTATTGGCGAAATCAAACAAACTATAATAACTCAATGCATTCCCGGTGGGGTCAGCTTTGACTGAAAATCCGCGAAAAAGGGTTCTGAATATCGAATCATTGTAATAACCTCCATTGGGCCCTTGAATAGTATCGTATTGTGAAAAACGAACTCCCAGTGAATTATCTAAACGGATCCTCACTACGTTTGCTACATAAGAAGTATCTGTACCTCTTACCAGCCTGGTTGTATCCTTGATATTTTTAATAGCAAATGTGGCCGAGCCCAATTCAGGACCAACTGTGGCAAAATCGGATGCAGGATCAGCGTATTTGTAACTTGTATCCCTAAACCCTGAATTCTGATCGATTTCATAAACTCTCAGGGTTTGAACTCCATCATTTAAAGTATCTCCATAGGCTCCCTGGTATGATAAAGAAAGAACAACGGAATCTATTTTCAGGCTACCGTCATTTTTAATAAAGGGATAGAAGCCGAATCCCGATGGAGAAATATTAAAGTCCGCGTTTCCATGGGTATGCCCGAATTCAGGATCGTTTAAATCACCGAGGGCAACGAGGTTTGTGTATAAGACATGTGTGGAATCACTAAGCAACGCATTGTGCATGGTTGTACTTAAAGCAACCTCGAAAGTGTGCACATTATCGGCAGCAGGCACCAGGTCATCGCCAAGCTCAGTTGCCTGGTTGATCTTGTTGCAGGATGTTAAAAGAAGAAGAGAGCTAAAAAAAATTGAACCGATCGAAGCCAACAAGATTCTGCTCTTCACAATAGATTTAATTAGGAATATAAAATTAGTTTTCGTCTGCTGACAATCTTTCGTCAATCAATTTTCATTTGCTCGCAAGATCGCCATAGAGTTGTAAATAGTCTGTTAAATCTGACTCTGCATTATAGGGTAAAGTCTTTTTGCCTTTTACTTTTGAAAACTCATCCACTAATTTTTTCTCGACCTTCTCTGCACCAAAACTTATCGCATCTGCATAGGTCGCGCCACCGCGAAACATTGCTGTATTATTAGCGTCTTTATAAATTTCAAGGTCCTTATCCTTGAGGGATGCATGAATGAGTGCCTTCTTCAAAAAATCCGATCCCAGTTTTTCTTTGAAGGTATTTTGGCCGATGGTAAAAAGGATCTTGCTGTGTGAGAATACTGGTTCCTTTTTATAAACTGTCCTTAGGTAAAAAGGTATGAGGCCGGTCATCCAGCCACTACAGTGAATCACATCCGGAGGCCAACCAAATTTTTTCACCGTTTCAAGGGCACCCTTGCAGAAGAAAATAGCGCGAAGTCCATTATCCTCAAACCATTTTTCATGTTCATCATGAAAAACGAACTTGCGCTTGAACAGTTCCTCGTTATCCAAAAAATAAACCTGCAGCCTTGCGTTGGGTAGTGACGCCACTTTTATTTGTAGCGGATGATCCTCATTATCGATTGAAACATTGATCCCCGACAAGCGAACCACCTCGTGAAGACGATGCCTGCGCTCATTTATAATACCAAACCGGGGCATGATGCACCTTACTTCAAAACCGTTATCATTTGCCTTTATTGCCAGCTTATTCACCACTTCAGAAAACTCGGTAAGTTCAAGGTAGGGCGACATTTCGTTAGCAATAAATAAAATTCTTTTCTTTGCTGACATTTTGAGTGCTTTTAATGGTAGGTATTTTTAAAGGTTGCAAAATTAGCCATTTTCTTGCGAATCGGGCGCAGAAAAAGGCATTTTCACCATAATAACCGGGAAATGATAACATTTAAAAAATCAGATGAGCTGCAACATTACCTGGCTCAATACAGAAAAAAAAATGAGGATATAGGCTTCGTTCCCACGATGGGTGCACTTCATGATGGTCATCTCTCTTTATTAAAAACCTCCCTGAAGGAGAACAAACTTACTGTTTGCAGCATATTTGTCAACCCTGCCCAGTTTAATGACCCCACTGACTTTAAAAACTATCCCTCTACCATTGATGAGGATATTTCAAAACTGGAAACAACCGGCTGCGATATTTTGTTTCTGCCTGCTGTTGACGACATCTATCCGGATGGCGTTGAAGTGAAAAAAAAATATGATCTAGGTTATCTTGACTCGATACTCGAAGGCGAATTCAGGCCCGGCCATTTCGAGGGAGTTTGTATGGCTGTTGAAAAGCTACTGCTGATCGTTCAACCTGACAAATTATACCTGGGTCAGAAAGACTTCCAGCAATGCATGATCATAGTAAGATTGATCGAATTAATGGGACTGGAGGAAAAAGTAAATGTCCGGATATGCCCTATCCTGCGCGAAAAGGATGGGCTTGCCATGAGTAGTCGCAATATGCGTCTTAATAAAGAACAACGGGCAAAGGCTCCGGCACTCTATGAAACACTGATCTTCTTAAAACAAAATATTTGCAATGGTTCGTTAAGAGACCTGAAAAAAGAAGCCACTGATCAACTGCAAAAAAAAGGGTTCAAAACCGACTATGTTGAAATTGCAAATGCAAAAACTTTAAAACCAATCAATGAATGGGATGCCCGGACAAATATTCTTGGACTTGTAGCCGCCTACATTGATGGAGTTCGTTTGATAGATAATATGATGGTGAATTGAACGACAGCGAACCGGTTAGTTGGCTTTTGGCTTTTTAATTAGTCAATAAATAATTTACTTTGTTTCTCTTGCTTGAGAATTGAAGATGTAAGTTTATTTTCGGTACCAATGAAGAAAAAGCTATTTACGATACTTCAATATATAATCTTTCTTGGATTAGGAATTTTTTTAGCCTGGTGGTCGCTGAAGGATATTAATCGTGAAGAAAAAGACCAGATAGCAATCGCGTTGAGTCACGCAAGATACTGGCTGATCATTCCTGTTTTCGCCATTCTGTTTTTTAGCCATCTCGTAAGGGCACTGCGATGGAAATTACTTATCAACTCGCTTGACTATCATCCCCGCACTGACAATGCCTTTTTCGCAGTGATGATTGGTTATCTGACAAATCTCGCTATTCCACGCCTGGGCGAAGTATTGAAATGCACATTGCTTGCACGGTATGAAAAAATTCCAGCCGAAAAGCTGATTGGAACCATCATTCTTGAAAGAATCATTGACGCAATAACATTATTGATCATTTTTGCGATTACACTGGCCATTCAACCCGGCATTTATACCGATCTCATCAACGCTTTTTTCCATTCTCCTCATGATCCCCAAAAAAAGAAAATTCCGGGTATTTTGCTTGCAGGGATAGTCGTTGGAATTATAATTACAGGGGTGCTCTTATGGATGCTTATCAAGAGAAAAACATTTGCCGATGTAATTGCTTTATTCAAAAGAATAGGTAACAGCGTATGGCAGGGAGTTAGTGCTGTGCAGCATCTGAAAAGAAGAGGACTATTCCTTTTTTATACTCTCGTTGTGTGGGCTTGTTATTTTTTCAGCACCTATGTGGGTTTTTATGCATTGCAGGAAACGCAGCAGTATGGAGTGAATGAAACCTTTGCTATCCTCTCCGCCGGCAGCGTTGGAGTGATCGTCACACCGGGTGGTATTGGGGCTTATGCAATACTGATTAAAAAAACAATGGAAGTATATGGTCTCGATGAAGGAATTGCACTGGCATTTGGATGGATACTATGGCTGGTTCAAACCTTTGCCGTATTAATTGGAGGAATATTTAGCTTTGTAGCGATTCCTTATTTTAATAAAAGAAAAACAGTTTCTGAAGCGACCTGATATCATAGCACAAAAAATCTACCTCCTACCACAACTCATTTCAAGGATTGCACAATGGAAATTTATGGGTAGATCGATTGTATTCACAAATGGCGTTTTTGACATTCTTCATCCTGGGCATATCTTCTCCTTATCGCAGGCAGCGAAGGAAGCTGATTTTTTAATCGTTGGATTAAACTCCGATGAATCGGTAAAAAGACTAAAAGGTAAGCAGAGGCCAATTAATCACCAGGATTCCAGGGCACTCATCCTGGCATCGTTACTCATGGTGGATGTTGTCGTTATCTTTGAGGAAGATACTCCTCTTCAATTGATCAATACAATTAAGCCCGATGTGCTTGTAAAAGGCGGCGACTATGCCATTGAACAAATTGTGGGAGCCAAAGAAGTAATAGAACAAGGAGGAAGGGTTGTTATCAACCCGCTTGTTGACGGATATTCAACAACCACAATAATTGAGAAATTAAAAACTTTTCATAATCCTGACCAGTGATGAAAAGATATTGCTTGCTTTCAATCATTCTTTTTTTAACTATCCTTACCATCGCCCAGGTCAAAGGGCAAATTGATTCGACATTTCTTCCCGCAACAGGACCGCATTATCAACCTGAATATGATTTCGATAGACCGGTTGATTCAAATTCATGGTCAAAAGAAAGACCAGGACTGAATGTTGCGTTTGGCTCAGAAGAAAAATTGTATTTCAGAACTGAGGTGCCCGGGTTAAAAGCTGATAACTCGTGGCAGGCGACCGGCTGGAAGGGCGAACGCTTAAATACCCAGATCGTTGTTTGGTCTGCTGATACATTGCAACAGGTTCGCTTTAACGTAAGCGACTTGAAAGACAAAAATGGAAGGCTCATAAGTAAAGCGAACATTAAGCTCAATAAAGTGTGCTACGTACTCGCAAATTATCCCTATGGTTCAAGGGAAGGTAACTGCGGGGCAACTCCGTTTAAAGATGGTTACTTAATGCCGGACAGATTTGAAACCTTTGACAGATTCGAAGTGCCGGCCAAGACAGTGAGACCAGTTTGGCTTTCATGTAATATCCCTTTGACGACTGAACCGGGTACCTACAAAGGCACTATTGAAGTAAAATCTAAAAACGGGCGTGCGGTCCTAAATGTGTCCATTAACGTGCAGAATCAAACGTTGCCCAAACCACATGATTGGACCTACAGGCTTGATCTATGGCAAAACCCATGGGTGATCGCAGAATATTATCATGTAAAACCCTGGAGTGAAGAACACAAAGCGCTTCTAAAAAAACATTTGCAGCTTTATGCTGACGCGGGGGGAACCTATATTACAACTTATGGCGTACATTCTCCCTGGGGAGACAATGAATATTCAATCGAAGGAGGAATGATTGAATGGGCAAAGCGAAAGGACGGATCGTGGAAGTTTGATTACAACATTTTTGATCAGTACGTTGAATTGGCAATGAGCGTTGGCATTGATAAGGCGATAACGGTTTATACACCGCTACCCTGGGGCGAAAGATTTCGCTATATGAATGAGGCGACCGGCAATTATGTTTATGAACAGTGGCTTCCAACTTCTTCAGAATTCAAAAAGAACTGGGATGTCTTTTTAACTGACCTGAGATCTCATCTTCAAAAGAAAGGCTGGTTAGATAAAACCTACCTCGGCATTAACGAAAATGCAATGGAGCAGACGTTGTCTGCCATTAAAGTGATCAAAGAACATTCGAGAAACTGGAAAATCACTTACGCCGGTGATTGGCATCCGGAACTCGATACCTTGCTGAATGATTACTGCTTTGTACATGGTAAGGAAGCCGGTGTAGAGACGGTTAAAGCGAGGGCGTCCAAAGGAATGACGACTACATTTTATGTTTGTTGCACTCCATCTTATCCAAATAATTTTTTATTCTCACCTCCTGTCGAGGGAAGATGGATCAGCTGGTATTCAGCGGCCCATGGATATAATGGTTTTTTGAGATGGGCCTACGATGCCTGGCCGGCTGACCCGATGCGTGATGGTCGCTTCGGCTCCTGGCCTGCCGGTGACTGCTTTCTCATCTATCCCGGTGCCAATAGCGGTATCCGGTTTGAAAAATTGCGGGAAGGAATCGTTGATTATGAAAAGATCATGATCCTGAAAAAACTTGCAGCTAAGTCAACAGCCAAACCTGTCAAAGACCTTATGTCTGCGCTCCAGGCACATCTTGAAACATTAAATGCAGAAAAAGAATTCGGTGAGGATAAATTGAAGGCCGATATCGAAAAAGGAAGAAAATTGATTGATGAGTTGAGCGAAAAACTATAACTCCAGGAACCTATTTTGTAATAACCGAGAGAATCATTTAATAATTCCTTTGATCTTATTCGCTTCCTCGATAAGCTCCAGCAGGTAATCATAATTTTCTTTTTCAAGACAGCTTTTAAACTTTCGCAATTGAGAGATGTGTTCATTTAAAACATCGAGCACATTTTCTCTGTTTTGTTTAAAGATCGGAACCCACATGGCAGGATTACTTTTTGCCAGTCGGACAGTGCTTTCAAAACCTGCACTCGCCAGGTCAAAAATGGCACCTTCCTCTTTTTCCTTCTCAAGTACTGTATTTGCCAGTGCAAAGGATGTTATGTGTGAGATATGACTTACATAAGCCGCGTGCAGATCGTGTGCGTAGGCATCCATTTCAAGTAACCTCATTCCAATTTTTCCAAACATATTTCTTGTCCATTCAACTGCATCCTCATCCGATTCTTTGGCATTACAAATAGCAACAACCACTTTTTCAAAAGCACCCTTGACTGCTGCCTGGGGACCACTGTATTCAGTTCCCCACATTGGGTGCGCCGCCACATAGCGTCCCCGCCTGGGATGATTTTTAACGGCATCGACGAGTTGTGATTTTGTTGATCCAAGGTCTACTACGATTTGATCATCGATCTTATCTAATACTTGCGGTAATAAGGTGACCATGCTATCTACCGGTATCGCAAGAATGACCACATCCGAATCCAGGATGGCCTCATCAAGAGGCAATATCTCGTCTACCAGTTCCAATTCCAACGCCTTCTGCGCATGAAATTCATTTGTCTCCACCCCGATCAGTTTTGAGGAAATTTTTTTCTCGTGGAGCTGCAGGGCCAGTGAACCTCCAATAAGCCCCACTCCTACTATGGTTATCTTTTTTCGTTCCATGGACTAATATTATTCGGTTAAACTTTTGATTCGTTTGATCGCATCGTTTATTTTCTCTTCGGTTGCACACAAACTCACTCTTATATATTTTTCTCCCGCATGGCCAAAAATTCCACCGGGTGTAATGAATACATAAAACTTATTGAGAATAAAATCAGAGCAATCATAACAATCTTTAAAGCGTTCATTGATCCTGGCCCAGACAAACAATCCGGCTTGTTTTCCTGAATATGCGCATTTCAACGTATCCAGCAACTCGAAAACTTTTTTTCTCCTTTTTTTGTAAACATCATTTACGTCCTCATACCAGTCTTTATCCAGCGATAAAGCCTTCGCCGCTGCAAGTTGTACGGGCAAAAACATTCCGCTGTCCATGTTACTTTTGAATCGGAGTACTTCATCGATCCTTTCTTTTGCACCGCAAAGCATACCTACACGCCAGCCCGCCATGTTATGAGATTTACTTAAAGAGTTTAATTCAACGGCGCAATCTATTGCGCCAATACTTCCAAGAATGCTCATTGGGTTGTCATTCAAAATAAAACTGTAGGGATTATCATGAATGATGAGGATATTATTTTTTTTAGCAAATGAAATTAGATTATCAAACAATTCCCGTGTTGGCAAGTGGCCCGTGGGCATTTGAGGATAGTTCACGAAAAGCCCTTTTACATCAATGACGGATGATCGAACGATCTCTTCCAATGCTGCGAAATCAGGTTCATAATTGTTTTCCTCAAGCAGGTTGTAATAAATTGGCGTGGCACCAGATAATTTAACCCCACTCGAATACGTAGGGTAACCAGGATTGGGGATCAGCACTCCAATGCCCTCTTCAAAATAAGTCATGCATATGTGCATGATACCTTCCTTGCTTCCTATGAGGGGCAAAATTTCAGAATCAGCATCCAACTCAACATCATACCATTTCTTATACCACGCACTAATGGCATTCCGTAACACAGGTGACCCTTTGTAAGACTGGTAAGCATGTACATTCGACTTTGCACTTTCTTCCTGCAGCGTTTTTATCACGTCAGCATGTGGAGGAAGATCCGGGCTACCGATGCCAAGGTTGATAATATTTCTGCCTTGTTTATTAAGACTCTCGATTTCTCTCAGCTTTTGAGAGAAATAGTATTCTCCAATTCCATTAAGTCGCCCAGCGAGCTGCATGATTTCAATTTTAAATCTCAAATTTCAAAATGTCAAATCTCAAATACCAAAATGCTATTTCCATTCACCCCTTTTATACACACCATAAATTTTTAAATATTCTGTGAGTGGCTTTATATGTTCAATCACTTTTTCAAATTGGTTAGTGTGCTCGAATTCCATGTCCGCATGGAAACTGTATTTGAAATTCGTATCGGGAATTGGAAAGCTCTGAAGCTTACTTAGATTGATGCCATCTTCTGCTATCCTTGCAAGAACCTTAGCCAGGCTTCCCCGGGAATGATCTGTATGGAAGCTTACCGAAGCCTTATCAGCTCCGTCTATTTTTTGTGCAGCTTCTTCCCGTTTTAAGATTAAAAACCTCGTGTAGTTGTTTTTTAGCGTGTGAATATTGGGAGCAAGGACATCAAGATCAAATAATTCAGCGGCCAGTTTGCTTGCTATCGCCGCAATATGCTTGCTCTTATGTTGATGGACGTGTTTTGCACTTAGAGCCGTATCTTCTGTTTCTACCAACTTCCAGTCATGCTTATCCAAAAAATCAAAGCATTGTTGTATAGCCATTGGATGAGAATGCACTTCCCGTATATCACCGATCGTCACACCAGGGTTTACAAGTAAATTTTGCCTGATCTGCAGGTATACTTCACCTATTATTACGAGGTTGCTTCGCTGGAGTAAATTATAATTGGCCAGGATACTGCCTGCGATGGAATTTTCGATTGCCATTACTCCTCCGTCGCTTTCTTTTTTGCTCGAGGCAAGTTTTATCACTTCGCGGAACGTGGCGCAGGGAATTACCCAGACATTCTTTCCAAAAAATTGCTGCGCAGCCATTTGATGAAAGCTTCCTTCATAGCCCTGTATAGAAACCTTTGTTGCCATTTTTCTAAAAAGAAATCCCGGCTTTTAACCGGGATTCTTTATGTTGAGTTTTGTTCTGTTAATACGTTTTCAACAAAAGCATTCCCGGCTTCTTACCAAAGAAGTAGTAAAAATAAAACCAGCGATATGCGTTTGCGAATGTCATAATTCAAAATTAGGCATCTATTTTAAAGAAACAAATTTGTTTTTGGCTATGAACGCTTTGAAATATTGCTTGCCCCACTTGTTTTGATCTCCCGGATAAGCCCATCACCCTTGTAGTGTATGTCGCTGGCCCCGGTGGCACGCGCAGATAATTCCTTATTTACCGTTATTGAGATACTACTGGCACCACTGGCGTGTACATCGCAATAGTCTACTACGAGGTCGTATCCCTTGATGTCGCTGGCGCCACTTGCCTCCACCTTTAATTGACCGGCAGTTCCCGATATCGTAACATCAGAGGCACCACTGATATCAACGTCTAAGCTCTTTGCATTGAATTTTCCTTCTTTAAGATCGCTTGCGCCGGAAAGACGTATTTCCAGGTTCTCAGCGTTGATAGTTCCTTGCACCCTCACATCGCAGGCACCTGAAGCAGAAAGTTTATCGATGTTCTTAAATGAGATGTATGCTTTCAGTTTCATCTTATCCCCGTTCCATCCTTTCCAAAATTTTCCTTCATTTTTTAAACCGATTTTCAATACTCCATTGTCTACTTCCACTTTTATTTCGTCCCTGTATTTCTGATCAGTGGCACTCACCGCGACAGCTTCGTCGTTACCCTGCGAAATAAATACATCAAATGCATTCGACACCGAAATCGCATGGAAGTTCTTTGCTTCCCTTACTTCAGCATTCGGATCATTGATGGTAAGCTGTGCATCCACAGAAATACCAAGTACAAGCAGAGATAGTATAAATGATAGCTTCTTCATTATTTTGATTTTATATTAATTTACTCTTTTGAATTTTCCTGAACCCGAAGCGCTATAATCTCTTATCAAACCATCACCCTTGATGAACACACTTCCTGAACCGCTGATGTGTGCAGACAACTCTTTTGTTACAGTAACTTTTATGTTTCCTGATCCGCTGATTGAAGCATTACAATACTCAGTACTGAACTCGTAGCTTTTGATATTGCCTGAGCCACTTATGTGAAATTCCGATTTCTCTGAATTTCCTGAGAGATCCGCGTCGGCGGACCCACTAAGGCCAAGTGAAAATTCCTTCGTCGTGAACGCACCTTCCAGGTTTCCGGAACCTGAAATGTCGATCTTTAATTTGTCAGCCTTTATCTTTCCGTCGATATGCAATTTGCCCGAGCCTGAAGATGATAAATAATCAATGTCTTTTACAGAAACGTAAGCCCTTATCTTTTTTTGATTCGGCCAGTCAATTTGAATTTTGTTTTTACTGCGCTCTAAATAAATGCGCAATATGCCATCATCAACTTCGGTAATCACTTTGTCGCGCAATTTGGTATCATCTGCGCTGACCACAACGCTTTCTCCGTTTCCCTGGGTTAAAAACAATTCTATGCTGCCTGAAACAGCAACACCATGATAACCCGAAACTGACCGCACCTGGGCATTTGGGTCATTCACCGTCTTTTGAGCATTCAAACCTGTACAAAGTGCGAGTACGATTAATAATGAACCTGTATTTTTCATGTTGCCTGTTGATTTGATTATTTACTTACTTTTTTTATGCTGGAACTGCTGCCATTAATATTTCTGATCAGGCCATTACCCTTATAATGTATATCACTTCCACCACTTGAAGTGGCATTCAGTTCTTTGTTGACTGTTATATAAATATCGCTTCCCCCGCTAGCGTCAACGGTCGTGTTATCGGTGATTAGTTCAAACCCCTTAAAATCGCTTCCTCCACTCGCATCGACTGAAAGGCTTTTAGCTGTGCCAGCAATATTAACATCAGAACCCCCTGAAGCATCGACTTTCAGTTCGCTGATATTTACATTGCCATCAAAATCAGAGCCGCCCGAAACATGCAATGAGAGTTTTGCAACGGTAATGGTTCCTTCCACTTTTATATCTGATCCCCCACTTCCCTCCAACTGGTCAAGATTTTTGAAAGAAACATAGGCTTTTAACTTTCGCCCGCCCCAATTTGAATTTGCGTCATACCAAATGTGCAAAACACCATTTTTTACCTCCGTCACAATTTTGTCGCGGTATTTGGCTTCAGAGGCGCTAACAGCAACCGCTTCTGCGCCCTGGCTGAGATAGAGGTCAACACCTCCGCCTACTTCAATTCCGGTAAACGACGACACCTGCCTTTTCTGAACATTCGGATCGTTAATCGTCTTTTGGCTAAATGCGGCCATAGTGAAAAAAGCTGCCAAGACGACTATAGATATTTTCTTCATAATAGTTGAATTTGCTGTAGTACGCATCGAAGTGCCAAAATGTTACACTCTTTATAACTTTCTTTGCTAATTTTGCACCACAAAGTTCCCGGGGTGTCCCGATTAAATCGGGACTGAGATTATACCCGTAGAACCTGATCAGGGTAATGCCTGCGAAGGAAGGTGACAACAACTCTCCCTTTTCTCCTGCATTCCCTCTCATTTATTAATCTGGGTCATGAACATTCTAGTTGTGATTCACAAATTTTAAAAAATGAAGAGGATTTGTATTACATCAATCTGGATGATTACCGGTTATTTTTTATTTGGCCAGAAGGACTCCACTGAGCAGCTAACGGCTGCAAAAGACAGTTTTTACAGTTTATCCCCCGTTGAAGTTAGGGCCTTGAGGGCTAATGATCATGCACCGGTCACAAAAACAAATATTTCAAAAAAGGAAATTGAAAAGCAAAACCTGGGGCAGGACCTCCCATTCCTTTTAAATCAAACTCCCTCGGTGGTTATTAACTCAGATGCAGGGAATGGTGTGGGCTATACCGGCATTCGCATCCGGGGTACGGACGCAAGTCGCATTAATGTCACATTGAATGGTATCCCTTACAATGATGCCGAAAGCCAGGGAACTTTTTTTGTGGATCTTCCCGACATTTCTTCATCGCTTAACAGTATACAAATTCAGCGCGGCGTGGGTAGCTCATCAAATGGCGCGGGAGCTTTTGGAGCCACCATCAATTTCAGCACCAACGAGATTAACCACAAGGCCTATGCTGAATTCAATAATAGCTTCGGTTCTTTTAATACCTGGAAAAATACATTGAAAGCAGGAAGCGGATTGATTGGCAATCATTTTACAGCAGACATTCGTTTGTCGAACATTACCAGCAATGGATATATTGACAGGGCAAGATCACATCTGCGATCTTTATATTTTTCTGCTGCCTATCTCGATAATTCAAATGCTCTTCGCTTCAATATCATTAAAGGATATGAAAAAACTTACCAGGCGTGGTATGGCGTTTCGGAGGCGGATCTGAAGGCAGGCAATCGCACCATAAACTACGCAGGTACTGAAAAACCGGGTGAGCCTTACGATAATGAGACCGATAACTATTGGCAGGACCATTACCAGTTATTTTATACGCATCACTTCAATTCCAATCTCGATTTTAATACAGCTTTGTTTTTTACTAAAGGAAAAGGATACTACGAGGAGTATAGAGCGGATCAACCCTATGACACCTATCATCTTCCTTATCCTGTCGTTGGAACCGATACAATTTTTACGTCGGATTTCATTCGCCAGTTATGGCTGAACAATAATTTTTACGGAGATATTTTTTCATTGCAATACCACAACCAAAAAACCGAATTCACGCTCGGTGGTGCCTATTCCAGGTATGAAGGCGATCATTATGGAAAGTTGATATGGGCAGAGCATGGAATTACCGGCGCAGATATTTACTACGATCATGATGCATTTAAGAATGACCTTAATAGTTATGCCAAACTGCTTCAAAGGTTTTCAAAAAATTGGAATGGCTATTTAGATCTGCAATACCGGCGTGTAAAATATGATATCAATGGATTTGAGGACAACCCTGACCTGTTAATAAAAAACAACTATGATTTTTTCAATCCAAAACTCGGCCTTAGTTATATTCATAAAGAATGGAGCGGGTATTTATCTTATAGCATTGCGAATAAAGAACCCAACAGGGACGATTTTGAAGCCGGAAAAGAGCAGCAGCCCAAACCTGAACATTTGAATGACATAGAACTTGGGATCACAAGGAGATCATCGAAATACAACTGGGGAGCAACGTTCTATTACATGAAATACCAAGATCAGTTAGTACTGACAGGCAAGATCAACGACGTGGGTGCTTATACTCGTACCAATATTCCCGATAGTTACCGAGGAGGAATAGAATTACAGGGAGGTATCCAGGCGACAACCTGGTTTAAAGCCGCGGCCAATCTTACATTGAGCAGAAATAAAGTCCGGCATTTCACCGAATACATTGATGACTACGACAACGGTGGCCAAAAATTAAATAGCTATTCTTCGACCGATATTGCCTTATCCCCAAACACCACGGGCGCAGCCACAATAACTTTTTTGGCAACTAAAAATTTTGAAATAAGCTTATTAAGTAAATATGTGAGTAAACAGTATCTCGATAACACAGAAAATGAAGGAAGAAAATTGGACCCATTTTATGTACAGGATGCAAGAGTGATTTATACTTTTCACAAGGCCTTTCTGACAGAAGCCAATATCATCCTCCAGGTAAATAACATCTTCAACAAAAGATATGAGCCAAGTGGTTATACTTATAATTACATTTCGAGCGGAGAATTGGTCGTAAACAACTATTACTTTCCAATGGCAGGGACCAACTTCATGGTTGCGGTGAACATTAAGTTTTAGAACCAGGATTTATAGGATTATAAAAGATAAGGAGGAAAACTGAGACACTTCTCTTCATAAGTGCTAACTACCCGCAAACAAAGGAGAACAATCCGGTAATAGAAAGATTTTGGTGGTCCTGTTAATATTTTGATGCTCAAAAAAATTACCATTATTATTTCCTAATAATCCCAATCAATCATACAAATCGTGGTTCTATCGTCCGAACTTTTCCTGCCAGGCGACCATGCCTCCCAAAAGATTTTTGGTATTTGTGAAACCCATCATCTCTAAAAACATAGCTGCCTGTCCGCTTCGATTGCCACTCCGGCAATAAAGAATAACCTCTTTGTCCTTCAAATCATCTATCTCATCGGTCTGCATGGTTTGTATCATGCCCAATGGCAACAAAATGCCCCCAATATTGAACTCTTCATTTTCAAATGGTTCTCTTACATCAACAAGATGAAGTTCCTCGCCCGCGTCCATCCTTCTTTTTACTTCATCAACAGTAATTGTATCCATATAAAATTTTATTGTAGGGGTTGATTATTTATAGTGCTGTCGACACTCACTGGTTTTTCAGTCGATAGCTTAACATTAATAAACTGGCCACTGCGTATTCTCAAAGGTTCGCCTTCCTCGTTATGCCTTTTCGGATCCTGGTCGATTATATAAGCGTTCAACGTATCGGTTACGCCCTGGGCCGATAATACGAGCAAATTAACTCCGTTCGCTTCGAGTACCGATTTTGCCTCGCCATACGTTCGACCCACTAAGTTAGGAACACTGTAAAACATCTCACCTACGCCAGTTCCAAGCACAAGTGTCACGCGGGAGCCCATTCTGATCTTAGTTCCCGGAGAAATTGGTTCGTCTTTATACAGCTGCTCTAAAACCGAATTTTTTGCAAAATCCGATTTGTAGGTTGTATCGGCCGACAACCCGAGGCTTGATAGATTCATGATCGCGTTCCTGTAACTGAACCCAATTAAATTGGGCATATCGATCATTGGTGCTACAGACCTGTTAAGCGTTAAATAGACGGTACGATTTACTTTTACCACCGCATCACTCTCAGGTACCTGTTTAATGATTGCCAGGGGTGGCAGAGAATCAATATAGACGGAATCTTGTATCACAATATCAAAACCTTGTTTCTCCAATATTTTTTGTGCATCGGCAAAAGTTTTTCCAACCACCTGCGGAACTGTCCGTGAACGCCCGTGATGAGTCAGGAAATTAAGCGAGAGTATGAATGCTGCAAAAAGAGCAACAGCCAGCACAACAGCCGTAATAAAATTCAGCCATAAGGGACGATATGTGATAAATTTGAACACGTATAAAAATTTTTGAATTGCGAATAACAAATTTTGAATGCGGTTGATCCGCAATTCAAAATCGAGTCATATGCTTAAAGCTTCTTCTACAAGTTTCGTATAAAATTCTTTAAGGCTCCAACCCATCACTAGTACTTGCTGCGGAACGATGCTCGCTTCACTTTGCCCTGGAATACTATTTATCTCCAGCATATAAGGCTGCTTTACATGCTCGTTATAAATAAAATCTATTCTAACTACACCGCGGCAATTGAAGGCCTGGTAAATTTTCTTTGCAGCATCACGGATCTTATCGGCGATTACCTCGTCAATCTTGGCAGGAGTCACTTCCGATGAAGCCCCTCCATATTTTGCCTCGTAGTCGAAAAACTCTTTTTGGCTGATCACTTCGGTGATTGGCAAAACAATGATATTCCCTTTTGTTTTAAAAACTCCAACCGTAAATTCTCTCCCTTCGATAAATTCTTCTATCAATACCTGGTCGTCTTCTCTAAATGCCCTTTCTATAGCAGAACCGAATTCATCGGACATTTTGGTCACTTTTGACATGCCAATGCTCGAACCCCCGTTGTTCGGCTTCACAAAAACGGGAAATTTTAATTTCCCTGCAACTTCGTCCGGGCTTTGGAAGGCATTTTTGAACAAAATTACCGAGTTGGCAACCGATATGCCTGAAAACGCAGCTACGGCAACAGTAAAGCGCTTATTGAAGGTAAGAGCTGAAGTAGCCGCATCGCAGGATGTATAGGGAATCTTCAACGTATCAAAATAGCCCTGTAGCTTTCCGTCTTCGCCGGGAGTTCCGTGCATACCAATAAAGACGGCATCAAATCTTATCCTTTGCCCGTCCAGCGGCAATGAAAAATCATTTTTATCGATTTCGGCTTTTCCTCCATCTGGCGATTCATAAAACCAGCCTTTGGGATTAATATCGATCTTATAAACATTGAACCTTTCCCGGTCGAGATTATTGTCTATCGTTGTAGCGCTTTTATAGGAAATGACTGCCTCACCTGAAAAGCCGCCGGTGACAAGAGCAATATTTTTTTTCATGATTTGAATTACAGCGCAAATATTGAGGAAAAATTGTTTTGCTGGAAATAAAATTCTGTCAAAAGCTAATGCAAGGAAATAAGAAAGGTGAAGGATGCATTGCCTTCACCTTTTTACGACAGGAAATATCACCCGTCACTCATTTGCAGCATGGAATCTGCTTATACTATTATCGGTAAGTTAGAAAAAAATCAATACTAAGTCAGAAAATAATTGTGATTTTTATCCACACTGTCAGATGTGTAATTTTTCCTTTTTAGCCATCAATTCTTCCACCGTTTCACGATACATTTCATCCGGCACACAGCAATCTACCGGGCACACTGCAGCACACTGTGGCTCCTCATGAAAACCCTGGCATTCCGTACACTTATTGGGAGTTATGTAATAGATATCGGTCGAGATGGGTGCATTCTTCTGCTCAGCGTCTACTACTGTCCCATCCATTAAAGTATACGAGCCCTTCACCGTGGTACCGTCCGCTATAGCCCATTCAACCCCGCCTTCATAAATTGCATTATTAGGGCACTCTGGTTCACAAGCACCACAATTAATGCATTCTTCTGTGATCTTGATTGCCATAATTTTAATTTTGAATTTCTGAAATTAAATTTTATTTCTTGCAAATATAAACTCATATAATTCTTTTGCAAATGATTTTACAAGACAGGATTTATCTATTGAAAAGGCTAGGAAGTTATATGCTAAGTGATGACGTCCGATGGAAGGAAGCCAAAGAAAAGGCATTTTTACAAAATCGTTGGTTCATTCCCGAGTTTGTGGATCTCGCGACAGAAAACATAGCAAAAAAATTTCTTAAGGAAGATGCGCTTATTTCTTGGAGCACACATTATAAAATTCAAACCTCAAGCTCGCAGCCTAAAAGGATCGGCATCGTGATGGCCGGTAATATTCCACTCGTGGGATTTCATGATTTTCTATCTGTTTTTGTTAGCGGCCATAGGGCGATGATCAAGCTTTCATCAAAAGACGAGGTTTTGATAAAAGAGCTTGTTGAAGTTCTAAAAACCTGGGAACCTCAAATAAGCGGGCTGCTAGAGTTTTCGGAGATGCTAAAGAACTGTGACGCTTATATCGCTACGGGCAGCAATAACACCTCACGCTATTTTGAATACTATTTTGGGAAATACCCCCACATTATCCGTCGCAATAAAACTTCAGTGGCCGTTTTGACAGGCGATGAAACAAGGTCCGACCTGGAAGAACTTGCCGGAGATGTTTACCAGTTTTTTGGGCTTGGTTGCAGGAATGTCACCAAATTATACGTTCCTACAGGGTATGACTTCGAGCCGCTGCTGGGGGCATTTTCAAAATATAACTACCTCGCCGATCACCACAAGTACAAAAACAATTATGACTACAATCTTGCCATCCACATTTTGAATAACAAATTCTACATGACCAATGGCTCGGTTCTGCTAATAGAAGATAATTCGGTCTTTTCGCCGATCAGCCAGTTAAATTATGAATATTACGCAAGCAGGGATGAGTTGTTGTCGTCTTTGTATAATAACCAGGACATTCAGGGCATCATTGAAAAAAATCATATCCCTTTTGGTCAGGCCCAATCTCCTGGTTTATTTGATTATGGCGACAAGGCCGACACAATGGCGTTTTTACAATCTCTTTAAAACTTATCCGTTCCATATATTGTTATTTGTGTTTAAATTTGTACAGGCATGAAGTACGAAGGTCTTAGTAAATATCTTGTTAAACTAAACAAGCGGTTCGTTAATGACCGATTTCCGATATTAATTTTGATGTCAGGGCATAGACTTTGCCTTATGACAATTGGTAAAAATTAAAAAACTAAAAAATCTGAATACGCCATGAAGTTGAAACAACTATTGCTGGTCGTTACTGTAAGCGCTGGATCAGCTATAGCCAGTGTGTGGGGCTATAATAAATTCACACACCATCAAGCTGCCTTTGTACAAACACAAGGTGGTGTACCCGTAAACTATGCCGGCTTTTTTGACAAAAGCACGTCCGGGGACCCTGTCGATTTTTCAAAAGCTGCCAATGCTTCAGTCCAGTCTGTTGTACACATCAAGACAAAGATTCCAGCTAAAAAAGTAAGTAATGATCTGCCTCGCAGTCGGGGGAACCTCGACGATTGGTTCAATCAATTTTTTGATTTCGGACCAACTGTTATCCCGGAACAAAGGGCTTCAGGGAGCGGAGTTATCATTAGTGAAGATGGTTACATCGTCACTAACAACCACGTAATCTCTGATGGCGAAAAGGGGATCGCTTCCGAGATCGCCGTTACTCTCCACAATAGAAAAACTTATAAAGCAAGGGTTATAGGTAGTGACCCTAACTATGATCTTGCCGTTTTAAAGATCGATGGAAATAATTTGCCATTCATGTTGTATGCCAATTCGGACGAAGTTCAGCTCGGTCAGTGGGTTCTTGCAGTCGGCTACCCCCTTTCTCTGGAAACTACCGTGACCGCTGGTATCGTAAGCGCAAAAGGAAGGACCATCGGCATTAATAGTCGCCAGGGGCAATCGCCCGTTGAATCCTTTATTCAGACCGACGCCGCTGTAAACCAGGGTAATAGTGGTGGGGCATTGGTAAATACAAACGGGCAGCTGGTTGGAATTAATTCGGCCATCCTTGCTCCCTCTGGAACTTATGCTGGTTACTCATTCGCAATTCCTGTAAACCTCGTTAAAAAGGTCGTAAGTGATATTATTCAATACGGAAATGTGCAAAGAGGTTATTTGGGAGTTAGCTATCCAAACCAGGAGCTAAGCGAGGAACAAATGAGGCAACTCGGAATTAAAGAAAATGAAGAAGGCGTTTATGTTTCTGCGGTTGCTCCCGACGGTGCTGCACAAGCCGCCGGCATAAAGAGAGGTGATTTGATTACCAAGATCAATGGGACTGAAGTTACAAGTGGTCTTGAAATGAGCTCAGTTCTTGCGAACTTCAAACCCGGTGATAAAGTAGATGTGACCTATAAACGCAAAGGATCTGAGTACAATGCGGGCGTAGTGCTGAAAAAAAATCCGGGCAATTATGAAAAAGTAGCAAGCGACAATATAGAAGAAGAGGTAGGTGCGGAGTTGGAAACACTCGATTCCAAGAAGGCCGAACAGTACGGAATTGATGGTGGAGTCATTGTAAAAAGCATCAAAAAGGGTGGACCTATCAGCAAAACGAGAATGGAAGAAGGTTTCATTATTACAAGTGTAAACGGTATTGATGTGAGAAATGTGGAAGAATTAGGAAAAGCTCTTTATAACGCAAGAGGAACAGTAAAAATCGAAGGTATGTACCCGGGTTCTGATATGTACACTTATCCTCTTAACCTCAATGAATAAAGTTTCTGAATTGATTTTAAAAAGACCGTCTCAGATGTGAGGCGGTTTTTTTTTATGTAGGTGCTCATTACCTCCTCTAGTTTAGCGCGACATTGACTCAGAGCCTCTCAAATACCAGGTATTCCCACGAATTCAGTTGAAAACTTTTCTTGTTTGAAAACTCCATTTCCTTAAAGGAAAATACATCTCTGAATTTCCCATTGATTGAATCCAGCAAAAAACTTGCACTGGTACAGGAAAAATTCAAGATCACTAATACCTGCTGCTCTCCGTCTTTTCTCAAAAAAGCAAATATGTGCTGGTTGTCACTTGGCGTTAGCTTTTCTGTTTTTGTTTCGGGATCACCTGCACGTAAGGCTGGGTTGTTCGTATGTAAATTCAATAACGTTCTATAGAAATCGTGCAATTCGCTGTTTTCCCGCCATTCAATGGCATCTTTCTCAAAAAACTTTAATCGTTTCAGGTTTGGCAATTCCTGCCCGCTATAGATCAACGGGATTCCGTTCCAGGTACAGCTAAAAACTGCCAGCGCTTTCGCCATATTCCCATATTTTTCGTACTCACTCCCATTCCAGCTATTCTCATCATGATTGCTTGTGAACCATGTTCGCATAGAAGAATCACCAATGGCATCATATTCCTTTAAAACTGTATCAAGAACATGAAGAGAAAGGTTTTTTTTATAAAAGTCTTCTGTCTTATGCATCCATGTCCATGTGTATGCAGCATCAAATGTCCCCATGTATTCAGGATGTTCTATTGGATCCAATTCACCCAACCAGAATAAAGGCTTGACAGCGTCTAATTCTTTTCTTGCCTCCTTCCAAAATTCAAGTTCCACCCAAAATGCAAGATCGCAACGAAAACCGTCGATATCGCACTCTTCGATCCAAAACTTCATCGCCCCGATCATGGCTTTTACTAATTCCTGGTTATGAAAATTCAGCTCAATAATATCATCCATACCAGAGGCAATTTGAAAATCCCCGGTGGCAGGATCTTTTTTGTAGTAATCGGGATGCTCCGTTGTCCATTTGTGATCCCAGCCAGTATGATTGGCCACCCAGTCAATGATCACTTTGAAACCAAGTTCATGGGCGTCTTTGACTAGAATTCTGAAATCGTCAAGAGTACCAAACTCGGGATTGATAGATATATAATCAGAAGCCGCGTAATAACTTCCGAGTACTCCCTTTTTATTTTTTTGAGCGATGGGAGTGATGGGCATAAACCAAAGCGTTTTTACTCCCATATCTTTCAATCGTGGTAGCTCTTTACCAAAAGCTTTGAAACTCCCTTCTTTCGTGTACTGGCGAATATTAACCTCATAAATATTAGTGTTATGCGTCCAATTCAGCGGTTGAAAATCATAACTCATTGAACAATGATAAGAAAATATGTTTAACCAAGCCTTCACTTTATCGTCCATTCATCATTCAGTAACTTGCAAAAGAAATTTGGTTCTGAATGAAGCAATTTGAGGTTCCCATTATTTACCGCAGTCCCTTGATCACCGCTATTAAGAAAAAGCGCAAAGAAACGGACAAGATGAAAAAGGATTTCTCTCCTACCCTTCTCGATCTTGGGTCATTGCAAATCTATCTTGCCCGGCATTTCGGATTTTGTTATGGAGTAGAAAACGCTATTGAGATAGCTTTCAGAACCGTCGAGGAATGCCGCAACAGCGGGACCGGTAAAAGAATTTTTCTATTGAGTGAGATGATACATAACCCGCAGGTAAATGCAGATCTGCAGGCGCATGGAGTTAAGTTTTTGCAGGATACTGATGGCAGTACATTAATCCCATTCAGCGAATTAAGGCCTGACGACGTTGTTTTAATCCCAGCCTTCGGAACGACTTTGGAAATTGAGGACAAATTGCATCAACTCGGGATTCAAATTGAAGAGTATAACACGACTTGCCCTTTTGTAGAAAAAGTTTGGAACCGTTCTGAGGCGATCGCAAAGGACGAGTACACTATCATCATTCATGGCAAACCGAAGCATGAAGAGACAAGAGCCACTTTTTCCCATGCGTCCGTACATTCACCTTCGGTGATCGTGAAAGACATGTTGCAAACAAAGGAACTGGCAAAATATATCACAGGTGAGAAACCTCCTTTATCTTTTTATGATGAGTTCAGGGGGCAGTATTCCAGAGATTTTAAGATAGAAAAAGACCTGCAAAGAATCGGCGTGGTCAATCAAACGACCATGCTTGCAAGCGACACCCAGGCTATCGCCGATTTCCTGAAGCAAACAATGATTGAAAAATATCAGCTGTCTCCTGAAAAAATTGACGAACATTTTGCTGATACACGTGATACGCTTTGTTACGCCACCAATGACAATCAGAACGCCGTCATCGCTATGCTTGATACAAAGGCCGACCTGGCTATCGTGGTGGGTGGTTACAATTCATCAAATACTTCTCATCTGGTTGAGCTCTGCGAGGAAAAATTACCGACTTATTTTATAAACAACGAGGAGAAAATTCTTTCGTCAAAAGAAATACTGCATTATAATTTT
>Ga0163163_10000613_pt1 | contig 30853 bp, 23 predicted proteins | sample S65metaG_FD_119766 | JGI IMG/M metagenome (GOLD analysis project Ga0163163, IMG submission 119766) | Switchgrass rhizosphere microbial communities from Kellogg Biological Station, Michigan, USA - S6-5 metaG | ecosystem: Host-associated > Plants > Roots > Rhizosphere > Soil | place: USA... | reverse complement strand
CTGCCACACAGATAATCCCAGCGGCTTCATCGCATCAGTCATCATTTGCGCGTGGCCCACGGAAATATAAATATGTATGTCCTGGTCATCTGCCTCAGGGATCGGGAATAAGGTGGTGATCGGGCGGCTTTGGACGATGTAGAAGGAATCAGCAGCCAAACACCACTCGATATCCTGTGGATATCCGAAATGTTCTTCTATTTTTCGGCCAAGTTGTGCAAGCCGTAGAATCTGTTCATCAGACAACGCCTGGTTGTTTTGCTTTTCAACTTCAACCGTTTTGTCTTTCGTACCACCACCATTCAATGCATAGATAGCCAGCTTCTTGTTAGAAACTTTTTTGTCAACAACCTCTCCCCCACGTACTTTATAGTTATCTGCATTTACCAGGCCGGATACCAGTGCTTCGCCCAGTCCAAAACTCGCATCGATAGAAACGATATTCCTGTTGTACGTAACCGGGTCTGCTGTAAACATGATGCCGGCAACTTCCGGAAAAATCATCTTCTGCACGATCACAGAAAGGAAAACCTTCTTATGGTCAAATTCATTTTGAATTCGATAGATGACCGCCCTGTCTGTAAAAAGGGAAGCCCAGCATTTTTTAGTGTGCTCAAGGATCGACGCCTTTCCTGTAATATTCAGATAGGTATCCTGCTGACCAGCAAAAGACGCGGCTGGCAAGTCTTCGGCCGTGGCGCTGGAACGAACGGCAAAGGAACCATTTTCACCATACCGGCTAAGAAAGGCGAGAATATCTGTCTCGATTTCTTCGGGTATCATCGAGCTTTCAATGGCTTCACGAATTTTGACACAAGTTTCACCAATCGCCCTCCTGTCATTCGCCTTGAAACCCGACAACTGATCTAACAACAAATTAACTCCCGGGTTGGCGCCGACAATTTTTTTGTATGCTTCTGTTGTAATGCAAAAACCCTCGGGCGCCTCCATGTCTTTTATCTTAAACAATTCACCCAGGTTAGCAGCTTTACCGCCTGCTCTGGGGAGCATGGTTTTATCAATCTCGCGCAAATCAAGTACGTATTTACTCATAAATTCACTTTTGCCTGCTCTCTTTTCGATTGAGTTGATTTGTTGTCTCGGACATGATTTCAGTCGCCCGGGAAAAATATTTCTCAAGGACCTTAAGTTCCTTATCCGAAAATGATGCCAACAGCCTTTCGGATTCACTCCGAAATTCCTTATAAAGCGGCTGCATCAGTGACATGATGTTTTTCGTAATGGGCTCAATGAAAACCTTCCGCCGGTCATCTTCTGCAAACTTGCGCTTCACCAGTTTCTTCTTTTCAAACCGGTCAATTAAACCGGTAATGGCTCCGGTGGTAAGTCCTGACAGTTTTGCAAGTTCGCCTGCGGTCATTTGTCCTTTCTGCAATAGAAACCCCAGGTACTTATGATCGGTACCTGAAAAGCCCGCCTTGCGGGCAATGGACTCGTGCATCTGGAGGGAAGTGTAAGCGAATTGCTGGCTCAGCCTCCTGATTTGAGCAATAACGTCATTATCCATTATATATCTTATTTAGTCATTATCTTATCCACTAAGATATCACAATTTTGATATACGGCAAGGAATTCTGGTCTGAAGTGGGTAAATTAGATACCAGGCCTCCAGTTCGTGTAAACAAAATTCCTGCTATGCTTAACTTTTACTTCAAAACTGCCTGGCGGAACCTGGCTAAGAATAAGATTACCACCGCCATAAATATCCTCGGCCTCACGCTTGGAACCACTGCCTGTCTTATCATTTTTCTCGACACAAGCTTTGAACTAAGCTTCGATAAATTTCATGCCGAAAAGAAAAGCATATACCGGGTTGTCAGCTCTGCCAAAGACAATTCAGGCGAGACAGACTATAAGCCCACTGTACCTGATCCGGTGGCTGCGAGAATCAGGGCCGATTTTACGGGTGTCGAAAAAGTGGCGCAATTTCATAGCTTTTACGCAAAAGTTACCGTGTCAGATGGCAACCAGTCAAAAACTTTTGACGCAGCAAATGAAAGAGAAGAGCAGGCATCTGATATTATCGTTGCAGACCCTGAATATTTTGACATCTTCAAATACGAATGGCTCGCCGGTAATGTCGCATCCATGAAAGAACCATTTCACGTAGTGCTCACTGACAGAAAAGCTCAAACTTATTTCGGGAATGTCTCTCCTCAAACCTTAATAGGGAAGCAAATTGCCTACAACGATTCCCTACACCTGATAATCTCTGGGATTGTAAAGCACTATCCTAATAATACTGATCTCATTTTTAATGATTTCATTTCAGCGGCAACTATTCAAAGCAGCTTCCTGAAAGACAAATACGATTTGAAAAAATGGCAACGCTGGAATAAAATTTCCCAGACTTTTGTAAAACTCTCATTAGGCACAACTGTATCGCAGTTTCAAAAACAGACCTACGATATGGTGAATCAAAATATGGACGTGGGTCCGGATACCAAGATTGCAATTGAACTGCAGCCACTTTCCGAGATCCATTTCAATTCGAACTACGAATCTTCCTATGGTAGAACAGTGCAGCTTTCTGTTCTGTATGGTTTAATCGCCGTGGCCCTTTTCATTTTGTTGATCGCCGTGATCAACTTTGTTAATCTTTCAACTGCACAATCGTTGCAAAGGGCAAGGGAAATTGGCGTTCGAAAAGTACTGGGCAGCAACAGGCGAAAAATTGCAGTTCAATTTTTGTGCGAAACGTTCATACTCACTTCCATATCGGTTATCCTTTCCCTCATTATTGTTTCGCCGCTGATAAAAGTCTTCCAGCCATTTTTGGCAAATGGTGTTGGACTGAATTTTAGCCCCATCACTGGTATTTTTATTTTAACTGTAATGCTTGTCACATCTTTGCTTGCCGGCTTTTACCCTGCAAAAATCCTTTCAGCCTACCCACCCGTACTAACTTTAAAGGGAGGCAATTTCCAAACCGCCACTGGGAAGAACTATTTTAGAAAGGGCTTAATTATTTTTCAGTTTACGATTTCCCTCATTTTCATCATTGCCACCCTGGTAATCGGCAAACAGGTGAACTATATGCTGAACACCGATATGGGATTTGCGAAAGACGCCATCGTGCATATCCCGGGCAGTCCCAATTATCCCAAAGACAAATTGCTAATCCTAAGCCAGGAATTGAAGCAAATAGCAGGAGTTAAAATGGTGAGCATGGGCCTGGGAGGACCGGCAGAAGAAAGTCACTGGAGCACAATTTTAAAACATAAATGGTCCGATGATGAAGAAGGTATAGGCGCCCAATTCCTGGGCGGTGATGAAAACTATATTTCCCTCTACCAAATACGTTTGGTAGCTGGCCGCAATCTGCTGCCCAGCGATACAATGAAAGAGTATCTAATCAATGAAACCCTGGCTCACCAATTGGGCTTTAAAACCCCGGAAGATGCCATTGGTAAAACTATGGCTGGCGGTGGTGATGATGGAAAGGTTTCGCATAAACAGCTTCCCATCGTTGGCGTGCTGGCTGACTTTCACCAGCAGTCCCTGCACGAGCAGATCGCGCCCGTTTTTGTGAGTACTTCGAAAAAGTACTCGAGAATGTTAAGCGTAAAACTCTCAACTGAAGGCAGAAAATTAAGCGACTTTAAGACTTCAATAGCGGCAATTGAAAAGCGATGGAAAAACATTTATCCGGGTGAAAAATTTGAATACAAGTTTTACGATGATGTTATATCGAAGTTGTATGAAAAAGAAACCAAGACCGAAACACTTGTGAACACCGCAATGTCCATCGCCATATTTATCTCCTGCATGGGGTTATTCGGACTGGCCATTTTCTCAACGCAAAGAAGGACTAAGGAGATCGGCATTCGCAAGATTATGGGTGCAAGCCCATTCCGCATTGCATACATGCTATCAGCAGATTTTATATGGCTTGTAATTGCTGCGCTGGTGATTGCTTCTCCTCCTGCTTACTATTTCATGCACCGATGGCTGCAGAATTTTGCTTATCGTATCAACATAAGCTGGTGGGTGTTTATATTGGCAGGTTTAGCCGCAGCCTTTATTGCAATTTTAACCATCAGTTACCAGGCAATAAAAGCTGCAATGACAAACCCTGTAAATGCATTGAGAACCGAATAGAGATTTTAGCCCATTATAGTCGGGTAATTTCAAAACTTGTAACGCCCTGTTGCGCAGCGTAACGTATGGCAAGCCCATGCATATCGACAATCTTTTTCACAATCGCAAGCCCCAGGCCGTTCGAAGACGCTTCACGACCACTGGCCGCAAACCGTTTGAACAATTTCTCACCCGGTATTGGGGATTGCAGACTTGTATTGCTTATGGCATAACTTTTTCCTGTAATCCGGATATCAATGCTTCCTCCCTCGTAATTGTACCTGATTGCATTCTCCAACAGATTCGACACCAATGAATCCGCAAGCAGTGGATGTAATCTTACTAAAAAGTCATTTTCAAAATGCGTGTTAATCTTTAGGTGCTTGTCTTGCACGAGTTCAGAAAAAAGACCGAGATATTTTTCAGTTACTGCTTTCAGGCCAAGGCTTTCGGTTGCCTTATATTGATCGTTTTCAATTTTGGCCAGCAACAACAATCCCTGGTTCAATTTGGATAGTCTTTGAAGGGCGGTTGATGCATCAAGGATCAGTTGCACATCTTCTTCCGGCAAATTTTCATTTTGCAACAACAATTCCAGCTTGCTTTGCATCACACTGAGCGGCGTTTGCATTTCGTGGGCGGCGTTTTCGGTAAACTCTTTCATGTTGACAAAATCACTATGAATTTTTTTTGTCATCGCATTTAACGCTGCATTCAACTCGTTGAACTCTTTTGTATCTGTCTCTTCAAAATGAGTTCCCTGCATACTTTGCAGGTTGGTTTCCCTGATGGTTTGTAAAGCGCGATAGAAGGGATTCCAAAGATTCCTGCTGATCAACCAGTTGAATAACAATGTTGCAATCAGCAACCCCACAAAAATTAATAACAGGATCTTCGTAGTGCTGGCCACGAGTGCTGCCTTTTGTGCCTGTGATTTTCGGATGTTGAACTGGTAGGAAATGTCGTAAATAGAGACAACCTGCGAAAGTTGTCTGTAGGATAATCCGTTTGGGCCCCCTTTTACGTCTGTAATACTAGCGTAATCATTGGGCGGTGCGTCCACTGGATATATTGAAATTTCCGGCGTCCGCAAACTGAATGTGATCCCGCCTGCAACTTCAGATTGCAGGTAGGCAATCCATGCTGCTTCTTCCTGCAGTAATTCTTTATCGCTCCTATTATCTAATTCGGTACTAAACCTGCGAAAGATGATGTAGCCCGCCACCATCAGCAGAATGGTCATTGCCGACAAAAAATAAAGCGTGGTTTTGGTGAGAAGCCTCATGTTATGTACTTGTCAATTATCTGTAAACCGGTAACCTGAACCATGAACCGTTTTAATATAATCGCCGCTGCCTGCATCCAGAAGTTTCTTTCGAAGGTTCCTGATATGCGTATATATAAAATCATGATTGTCCACATACTCATATTCATCTCCCCACACATGTGAGGCAATGGCGGGCTTGGTGAGTACGCGTCGCTGGTTCACAATAAAATATTCGAGCAGGCGATACTCTTTTTCGGTAAGCGCAACTGCCTTATCATTTACAGTAATTATTTGCGCGTCGGTGTTAAGCTTGATTTCATTGAATGAGATGACCTTTTCTCCCCCAAACGTTCTTCTGCGCAACACAGCATTAATTCGCGCATTTAATTCTGACAAATGGAAGGGCTTGGTCAGGTAATCATCTGACCCGGACTCCAGGCCAGTTAGTTTATCTTCAAGCGAATTCTTTGCAGAGATGATAATAATGCCTGCTTTCGATTCCATATCTTTCAATGCTTTCACAATGTCCAGTCCGCTGCCATTGGGCAAGCCAATGTCGACGAGTATGCAATCGTAATTAAACTGCCTGATCTTCTCCATCGCGGCAGGGAAATTGTCCGCCGTTTCGCATAGGTAACCCTGGTATTCCAGGTATTGTATCATTGATTCCCTTAAGGCCTTTTCATCTTCAACGATGAGGAGTTTCATGCGCCAATTTACGATCAACGAGGCATTCGGGAAATAAAAAGCCCGCCTTCGTCCCACATAGTGGGGACTTCGGCGGGCAATGAAGGATCAGAGGATACCACACTAATTTTTTCCGTTCAAATCATTTAACGCATACTGATACTCTTCCTGCGGACTTTGAGGATAAATACCGCTGATGACTGCAGTGTTGCCTGCATTTTTCAAAGCGGATTTCAGTTCGTCAACAGAGTGAACTTTTTCTCCATTTACTTTGGTGATGATGAAGCCTTCCCTCATCCTTGTCTGTTCAGTCAGCAATCCCTGACCCAGGCTTCTTACCACAACGCCTGATTCGATGTTTAAGCGTTCGGCCTGATCCCGGCTAAGATTTTCGAAGGTTGCACCCAGTTGGTTCACAGCCTGCATGCTGCTGTAGTTGCCGGCTGCACCTTTCAATGTGGCTTTCACAGTTTTTTCGGTACCGTCGTGCGCATACGTAATTTCAATTTGATCCCCAGGACGAAGTGAACCGATTTTTCCCATCAGTTCAGTGCCACTAAGCACAGGCACGCTGTTAAGTTTGGTGATGAAGTCACCTTTTTGAATGCCGGCTTCTTCGGCTGTGCTACCCTTGGCCACATCCATAACATACACACCGTTACCTTCTTTAATATTATTCTTCGAGCGTTCGTCTGCACTCAGCTTGTCGTTTGGAAGCATGATGCCGAGATAAGCCCTTTTGGCGCTACCATATTTAATGATGTCGTTGGCTACGCGTTGCACCAGGTTCGAAGGAATGGCATAGGCATATCCTGCATAAGAACCCGTAGGTGAAGCAATCGCACTGTTGATGCCAATAAGATCGCCATCTGTATTTACAAGCGCACCGCCACTGTTACCGGGGTTCACTGCTGCATCCGTTTGTATGAAAGATTCAATGGCGGAATTGCTTTTGGTAGAATTGATACCAATATTTCTTGCCTTGGCACTCACGATACCTGAGGTAACAGTTGTCTCGAGATTAAGTGGGTAACCGATTGCCAGTACCCACTGGCCAAGATGGACATTGTCGGAATTTGCGAAGCTCACGTAAGGAAGATTCTTCGCGTCGATCTTTACAACCGCGAGGTCAGTACTGGGATCCGTACCGATCACCTTTGCTTTATAATCGTTTTTGTCGTTCAGCGTTACTGTAACTTCTGTAGCGCCATCCACCACGTGATTATTGGTGACGATGTATCCGTCAGAATTGATCAACACGCCAGAGCCAGAAGCTCTTTGCGCCGGCATTTCGCCCTGGTCGTCATCGCCGAAGCCTTTGCCAAAGAAATCCTTTAGCGCATCCGGGATTTGCGACATGTTGCCGGCACGCGATGCCTTCAGCGTCGTTCTGATGTGCACAACCGCTGGACTCGCTTTGGTTGCTGCTTTTTCAAAATCCACCATTGGCGCTGTGGCGGTATTGTCAGAATATTTCGTATTTGCAAACAATGAGGTTTGCGGTTGACTGTTGGTGGTAAAACTGCTGGGCTGGTATTTTTGGTAGGCCCAGACACTACCCACCGCAAGGGCTCCGGTAAGGAAGCTCGCGGCTACTATTCCTTTTAGTGTCATATCGGTAATCTTTAGATGAATAAAAACCAAAACTGACACCCATTTCTTAAGGAATTCTGCAGAAATCTGTGAAGCTGGTGTTAAAGAAATAGGAATAATGGTTAATTGGAATATTGTTATATTCAACTATGCAAACCATTAAACCAAAAACTTTTTAAAATGAAAAAATCACTAATTGTTCTTGTTTGCTTCTTTTTTGCTGTGCTGGTGAAAGCACAATCCAACAAGGAAGATGTAGCTCTACTACAGGAAATGTTTGGAAAGGATAAAAAATCACTGGTGAGCCAGTATATGACAATAACCGATGCGCAGAAAGACAAATTTTGGGCGCTTTATGACGAATATGAAGACAAGCGCAAAGCACTGGGCCGCGACAGGGTCAAGTTAATTGAAGACTACGCGAACAAATATGCCACGCTTGATGATAAGACTGCGACTGACCTGACTAACAGAAAATTGGAGCTGGTTAACAAATTCACGAAACTTCAGCAACAATACTTTTCCAAATTCTCAACAGTTATCGGAGGCGTACAGGCTTCAAAATTGATGCAATTGGAAGATTACCTGGAAAATAATATTCGACTGTTTATCCAGGATCAGATTCCGTTTATCGGCGAGCTTGACAAGACGAAGACTGCGCCTAAGCAGTAATAAAAAAGTCAGACAAGACATTGAATCGCCACATTGCAAAAATGTGGCGATTTTTTTTGGATAAAGGGAAAGTATTATTTATCACTTTCTGACATGATAAAAATCATGCTCACTTCTAATCAGTAAACCTACTTTTGTTCTTGTCCAGATCCGGTTACCGACTTAAGATTTTTGCAGATCAAAATTATTTTGAAGGTGAAGACTGATAAGAAAAGTTTGCATGCTCTGCCGATTCTGACCACAAGCGTTTTGAATGACCTCATTAAGCACGGCTTTCAATATGTGCACGTAAGGCCGATTACATTTGATAATAAAACGGATTACCTGGAACCTAATGCACTGCTACTGGTCCCTATCAAAGAACTACCAACAGACCTGTGTAACACCGAAGTCTATTCGCCTGTTAACAGCAGTATTCTCAATGATTGGGCGAGCTCCCCAAACGAAGGCGTTAAAGTCCTTGTTGGATCTGAAGCCTGGTTATAACAGACCTTTGAGTTAGATGTAATACGAATTTTGGAGGAATTCCTACATTTGGCTTTTATAAAGATGTCTGACAGACAAATCAGGTCAAAATGAAAATATTTACCTTATTAATCGCAATTCCATTGGTGGCATTTTCGCAATTCACCATGGCACAAGACAGCCTTCGGGTACGTCAGACTAGCCAACTCCTGGTAAATTATTACGCTATAAAGGATGCATTATTCGCTGGAGACACCAAGGAAGCTTCTAGTCAGGCGACAGCATTTATCAAAACTGCTAATACCATAGATTATAAACTCATTTCTGAGGGAAAAATCAATGCATTACTGAAGAACGCAACGAAAATTTCAGAAAACAAAGATATTTCTACCCAGCGCGATTATTTTTCCAAGCTTTCTGCCAGCATGGTCGATCTTGCAAAATCACTGAAATTAGACAAACAGGCGGTTTATCAACAATATTGTCCAATGAAAAAGGCAAGCTGGCTCAGCAATGACAGGGAAATAAAAAATCCATATTACGGCAATGCTATGCCGAATTGCGGCGAGGTGATATCAACTTTCAATCCTTAATCAAACTCGCGCAATGTGGGATCTCCACCTTCATTGCCTCCCCAATATGAAAAAGTTATTTCTTATTGCATGCCTGGCAGCAATTGGCATGCAGTCGCATGCGCAGGGAAAGACCGTCAGGTACGATCTCTACGTTGCTGATACTATGGTGAATTTTACCGGAAAACATAAAATGGCCATAGCAATCAATGGCCTGATTCCCGGCCCAACTTTGCAATTTGATGAGGGCGATTCGGCCGAAATCCATCTTCATAATATGCTGCATGAAGAAACTTCACTCCATTGGCATGGCGTGATACTTCCCAACCAGGCAGATGGCGTTCCGCTGTTGACTACAAAAAAAATTGAGCCCGGGGAAACCCATGTTTATAAATTCAAAGTCGTACAAAATGGAACTTATTGGTATCACTCTCATAGCGGATTGCAGGAACAGTCGGGCATGTATGGCGCACTAATATTCAATCCGATCGAGAAAAGAGACAGCACATCTGAGATAAAAGAGTTTGTGGTGGTGCTGAGTGAGTGGACTAATGAAATGCCGATGCAGGTACAGCGCCGATTGCGAACAGGAAACGATTGGTATGCAATCAGGAAAAGGAGTACACAGAGTTATGCGGAGGCAATTGGCGAGGGTTATTTGAAAACAAAGTTTGTCAATGAGTGGAAGCGCATGAAGGCCATGGATGTGAGCGACGTTTACTACGATCGGTTTTTAATTAATGGCAACCCGGAAAATTCCTTCAAAAATATTCCTGAAGGAAAGAAAGTAAAGCTAAAGGTAGTTAATGCCGGCGCTTCCAGTTATTTCTGGCTTGGTTACGCGGGAGGTAAAGTATCGGTTGTGGGAAATGATGGCAACGAGGTCATGCCGGTCGAAGTTGATCGACTGATTATTGCTCCCGCGGAAACCTATGACCTTATTCTAACTATTCCTGATAATATGAGCTATGAATTCAGAGCTACAGCAGAAGACAGGACGGGTTATGCTTCTTTGTGGTTGGGTGAAGGTCACCACATGCCAGCTCCGACCCTACCGGGCCTCAAATATTTCGAAGGCATGAAAATGATGAATGGAATGATGAAGATGAATGGTAAAATGAATGATATGGGGATGAAAATGAGTAACCAGAAAATGGATATGAATGCCGTCATGTACAGTGAACTTTTCACCAACAATTCACAAGAAAACCATGCCGGACATGATATGCAGGATATGGAAGGGCACAACATGGGCACAACAGGCTTCTCAACGCTAAACTATGACATGCTGAATGCGCCATTTAAGACCACGCTTCCTGAAAATTCTACCAGGCTTTTACATTTTACCCTTACCGGAAACATGAACCGATATGTGTGGACACTTGACCATAAGACGGTTACGGAGGCTGATCAAATAATGATCAACCGCGGAGAAGTATTAAAAGTAGTGATTACGAATCAGTCAATGATGAGACACCCGATGCATCTGCATGGACATGACTTCAGGGTACTCAACAGCAGCGGCGATTATTCGCCACTAAAAAATGTCATTGATATCATGCCAATGGAAACAGACACCATTGAATTTGCCGCCAATCAATATGGCAATTGGTTTTTTCATTGCCATATTCTTTTCCACATGATGGCTGGCATGGGGAGAGTATTCACCTATGCAAATTCGCCGGTCAATCCGGAATTGCCAGATGCGAAGCAGGCCTATCAGAAATTCAGAAGGCACCCTGATCAAAACATGAAACACTTCACACTTCAAGCCGCCCTTGAAACCAACGGCAGTGATGGCCAATTCGCCATTACGTCAATCCGATATGCGGTCCAGGGCCTCTGGCACCTGGGTTATACGCCAAATCATGGCTACGAAACAGAGCTAAATGTTGGCAGATACTTCGGCAAAAATCAATGGATATACACTTACATTGGATATGACTATCATCATAAAGAAGTGGAGGGTGATATTACCAAAGATCGTGACTATAAAACTTTATTCGGGCAGTTGAACAACAAGAATCATCGAAATACTTTCACTGTCGGAATTCAATACACATTGCCCCTGCTGCTCATTGCTGATGCGCGGGTGGACGGAGACGGAAGATTTAGAGTCCAAATCAGCAGAGACGATATTCCTATAACAGCGAGGCTCAGACTGGGGCTCATGGCAAATACCGACCGTGAATACATGGCGGGCCTGCGATATATCATTTCAAAATGGTTTTCAATTTCCACCCATTATGATAGCGATATGAAATACGGAGCAGGAATAACCGTAACCTATTGAAGCAAATCAAGAATTTTTCAACCAGATTAGATGGAACATCAGCATCATAGTCATACAATTCACGAACACAGTGAAACGCAACCAAGCCAGGCGATGCATACCAGTCATGATAAACATGCCGGTCACCACACTGAAGATTTTCTAAGGCGATTCTGGATTTGTCTCGCACTCACTCTTCCTGTGCTTGTACTTTCACCCATGGTTCATGAATGGATAGGTCTTAAAATGTCAATTCCCGGTAACCAATACCTGTTACTTTTCCTAAGCAGTATCATTTATTTCTATGGCGGACAACCCTTCCTGGCAGGTATGGTCAGGGAAATCCGGTTTAGGAATGTTGGAATGATGACCTTAATCTCGCTGGCCATTTCAGTTTCATTCATATACAGCGTTGCGACAATTTTTGGATTAGAAGGAATGGACTTTTTTTGGGAGCTGGCGACCCTGATTGACATCATGCTATTGGGACATTGGCTAGAGATGAGATCAGCTGCTGCTGCATCGCGGGCACTGGAATCACTTGTGGCATTGCTCCCTTCTAAAGTGCACGTAGAACGAAACGGAATTCTCGTTGATGTTGAGCTGAAACAATTAAAGAACGAAGAGATTGTATGGGTCAAGCCCGGAGAAAAAGTTCCTGCCGATGGCTTAGTGTTGGAAGGAGCTTCATCGGTCAATGAAAGTATGTTGACGGGCGAGAGCGTCCCCGTTTCAAAAGAAATAAACGCAAAAGTAATTGCAGGGTCTATCAATGGCGATGGCTCATTAAGAATAAGAGTCACGGGTGTTGGCGTCGATAGCTATCTAAGCAAAGTGATCAACATTGTACAAACAGCACAAGACGCAAAATCAAAAACACAAAATCTGGCTGATAAAGTGGCCAAATGGTTGACCTATGTTTCCATTACAGTGGGCGTTCTTACGTTTGCCTATTGGCTAATAACAGAAAGAAATTTGCCATTTGCTTTGGAAAGAATGGTTACGGTAATGGTAACTTCCTGCCCTCACGCCCTTGGCGTGGCAATTCCGTTAGTAGTCGCACTTTCTACATCCATTTCTGCCACTCACGGACTATTAATTCGAAATAGAACTGCTTTTGAAAATGCCAGAAAATTAACGACAGTGATATTCGACAAAACCGGCACGCTTACCAAGGGCTCACATGAGGTGCAGCGAATAATTCCACTATCAGACAAGTATGCTGAAGCAGAAATCTTGCAATACGCCGCCGCGGCGCAACAACATTCCGAACATCACATCGCAACAGGTATCCTCCGAACTTTGAAGGAACGAAAACTGGACCTGTGGAAATCGGAAGACTTCAAATATTCCAAAGGTGTGGGCGTTTCAGCTTCAATAAATGGAAAGGTTGTGCTTGCTGTGGGTCCAAATTATTTCAGACAGCACGGCCTTGACCACCCTACCCTTCCAGATGCTATTGACCAGGAAATTGAGTCGGTTATTTATGTTTTTATTGACCAGGAACTGGCGGGTGTAATCACGCTTGCAGACAGCCTACGAGAAACTTCCGCAGCCGCTATTACTCAACTTAAGCAGATGGGGATCAAATCATTTCTGCTGACAGGCGATAACGAAAATATCGCGGCTGCAGTTGCAAATAAACTAGGAATGGATGGTTACCTCGCCAATGTGCTGCCGGAAGAAAAACAGAATAAGGTAAAAGAATTTCAGCTGAAAGGAGAGATAGTGGCAATGACAGGCGACGGTGTTAATGACGCACCAGCGCTCGCACAGGCAGACGTTGGAATTGCTATTGGTTCCGGCACTGATGTAGCTGCAGAAACTGCTGATATCATACTTGTAAACAGCGATCCATATGATGTATCGACGATTATTTCCTTTGGCAGAAAAACATACAGCAAAATGGTACAAAATCTCGCATGGGCAGTGGGCTACAACGTGATTGCCATTCCCCTCGCTGCGGGAGTTCTTTATCCGCATTTCATGCTGAGTCCTGCGGCCGGTGCCGTTCTAATGAGCCTCAGCACAGTTATAGTTGCGATAAATGCAAGATTATTGAGTCTGGAGGATGGACCGAAGGTCAGTAATTAACAGTTGGCAATTTGGATGAGCTTTCTAACATTCAGCACGATGATTTTCCGCCCTTTGGTCTGAAGGATCTTTCGGTCCTTGAATTCACTCAGAATTCTTACAATATTTTCGCGTGTAGATCCAACCAGGTTGGCCAGGTCCTCCCGACCAATGTCAATTTCAATGGGTGAACCGGTTTGTTTACTTGACTTGTACTTTTCCCTCAAGACGATCAATTGTGTGGCAAGACGTTCTTTAACCGAACGCTGACCAATCAGCGAAATGTTGTTTACCATCACTGCAAATTCGTGGCTCAGGATTTTAAGAAGTGATTTTGTCAGTAAGTCGGATTGCTTTACGCATTCAAGAAAATCCTCTCTTGGAATGAAACTGATTTTGCAGCTTTCAAGCGTCGCTGCTGAATCAGGATAGCGATCTTCTGCAAGCACTGCATGGTAGCCAATCAGTTCTCCTGCGTTCGCTACATAAATGATTTGTTCGCCGCCCTGTTTATCAATTCTGTACTTCTTTACTTTTCCGGAACGGATATAGAAAACCCCGGATGGAAAGCCGCCTTGTCTGAATATAATTTCTCCTTTTTTGTAAGATTCATCAGTCTTATGTGCCAAAAGCTTTTCCAGGTCTTTCTCAGGCAGCTCAACCAGCATCGATTCGCTCCTGAAATTCCAATTGTTGATCTCGAACAGTCCAGCCAGGCTCATGGTACAATTTAGTGAATTCCTGCATTGATAAAAATCACTTTTTAGGATGATTTTACGCATACACGTGCCTCTGCTAAAAATCTAGTTTTGTTATGTGCTATCAGAAATATTCAGGCCCAAGCTGGCAGACACGCTTAAACATTTTGATCGACATCAGTTTCTAAAGGACATTATTGCAGGTGTGATTGTGGGCCTGGTGGCACTTCCGCTGGCGATTTCTTTTGCAATTGCCTCCGGCGTTAATCCGGAGAAGGGATTATACACCGCAGTTATTGCCGGCTTTCTGATCTCAGCACTCGGTGGCAGCCGGGTACAGATAGGCGGCCCCACGGGAGCCTTTGTTGTCATTGTATATGGCATTGTAACGAACTATGGTTTAAACGGACTTATTATCGCGACTTTTATTGCAGGCGTGATGCTTGTGATCATGGGCTTTGCAAGGCTCGGTTCAGTAATCAAGTATATCCCCTACCCGCTTATTGTTGGATTCACAAGCGGCATTGCACTTATCATATTCTCTTCGCAGATCAAAGATTTCTTCGGACTTCAGATTGGAACCGTCCCCGCGGATTTTGTGGGCAAATGGAAACTATATCTGGAATCGTTTCAAACAACGCATCTCATTTCTGTCGCAATTGCCAGTGCAACCATATTAATCGTTGTGCTTTGGCCGCGTGTGACGCACAAAGTGCCCGGTTCACTGGTTGCCATCATTCTTCTTGCTGCGGTGGTAGCTTATTTTCATCTCGACGTGGAGACCGTGGGATCAAGATTCGGCGAAATTCAATCTGGTTTTCCCAGCCCTGCAATCCCGAAAATGGACATTGCAACGATTCAGCATTTGATACAACCCGCATTTACCATTGCACTTTTGGGAGGTATCGAATCATTGCTTTCAGCAATTGTAGCAGATGGTATGATTGGTGGAAATCATAAATCAAATATGGAACTCGTAGCACAGGGTACAGCAAATATATTTTCAGCCATATTCGGCGGAATTCCTGCCACCGGTGCCATTGCCCGCACAGCGACGAATGTAAAAAATGGCGGCAGAACACCGATTGCGGGAATTGTCCATGCAATAACACTTTTGCTGATCATGCTGCTGGCGGGAAACTGGGCCGCGCTGATACCGATGCCTGTGCTGGCGGGGATACTTATTGTGGTAGCCTACAATATGAGTGAATGGGAAAATTTCAGGGCAGGTCTCAAAGGGCCGAAAGGCGACATGGCGGTTATGCTTACGACATTTGCGCTAACAGTTTTGGTTGACCTGACGGTGGCTATAGAAATCGGGTTGCTACTCGCGGTTTTTCTATTTATGGAGAAGATGATTCGAACAAGTGAGGTCACGCTGATCGAAACTGAAAATGGGAAAGAGCGGGATGAATACTTAAGTCAGATCAAACCAAAATCGACTGAAATTTTCGAAATAAAAGGTCCGTTGTTTTTCGGTGCAGCTTATAAATTCAAAGACGCCATTAAATTGATTGAAAAAAAGCCGAGGGTGCTGATCATCCGCATGAGTAAGGTCCCCATCATTGACGCCACCGGGCTCAGAACCATTGCAGAAGTACACAAGGAACTGAGAAGAGTCGGAATCAAATTGATCTTGAGTGAAGTTCACAGTGAGCAAGTGATGTCGGAAATGAAGAAGACCAGGCTATTATTTGCAATTGGAAAGGCTAACGTAACCCAGACATTGGATGATGCCTTTGAACGTACGAAGGCAATTTTGGACTAGCACTATCTCTCTGGCAACCACAATTTACGCATACCTGTCGAATCGGCTCAGGGTATCATTTCACAGCAGTACATTGTTCTACCAAACCGCGAAGGTCTTTCCCCGATTTTCTTAATGCTTAAATCTGGAAAGGTAGTTACCAGGCATTCATACGATATGGGAAAAGGAACCCAATTATTCGCGGAATCGGTGTCGTATTCTATAATTACTATTCTTCCGTTTGGACTTAATGCTTTGATAAGCCGGCTAACCAGTGCCGCCTTATCTTTTATGAAGTGCAGGGAATTAGCCATCATAAATCCATTAAATTTCTCTTTTTTAAAATCGTAAGTGGAAAAATCTGCTTTTACAAATTCTAAGGCTATACCATTCGTTTCATCTTTTTGCCAACCTTGCCCTGTCTTGTCCATGCATAAAACCTTACTTTGTTTCGGCAAGAGCGTCGCGAGGGCATGACTAAAGAGTCCGCTCCCGGATCCCAGGTCCGCCCATAATTGAGCATTGACCGGCTCAATTTGGAGATGACTGATTAGTTCTATTGCCTCGTTGACTGTAATTGAAAAAATATTAGTGCTAAAAATAGCAAATTCTTGAAGCTCTTACCGCGCTTTAACCCGCCAAATGGTATTGCTCACATCATCCGCCACTAGCAAAGATCCATCCGGCAACAGGGCCAAGCCAACCGGCCGCCCATGCACTTCACTATTGGATAAGTCACTGATAAAACCCGTGAGGAAATCTTCGACTTTGCCCGATGGCCTACCATCTTTGAATGGAATAAAAACCACCCGGTAACCAGAAAGAATGGAACGGTTCCAGGATCCATGTTGAGCCACGAATGCTCCATTATGATATTTTTCGGGAAATGCTTTTTTATCATAGAAGACTAGTCCGAGAGAAGCCGTGTGAGAACCCAGCGGAACATCGGGTACAATTGCTTTGTTCACCAGTTCCGGTCGCTGCTTATCCTTCATTCTTGGATCTTCATGCTGTCCGTAGTATGAGTATGGCCAACCGTAGAAGCCCCCTTCTTTAACGCCGGTGAGGTAGTCGGGTACAAGTTCATCACCGAGTTCATCTCTTTCATTCACTGCCGTCCATAGCGTTTGAGTGCCCGGCGCCCAATCCATGCCCACAGGGTTTCTCAAACCGCTTGCATAGATTTTCTCGTCGCTGCCATCAGGATTAATTTCAATGATATTTGCCCTGCGTACTTCCTTGTCGATGCCATTTTCCGCGACGTTTGATGAGGATCCAACTGCTATATAAAGTTTACTTCCATTTTGGTTTGAAATTATATTTTTTGTCCAGTGCCTCCCTCCACCCGGTAATGATAATATCTGGCGGCTTGATGTCTTAAGAACAGTGTCTCCGGCCTTATACTCGTATGCTAGTAGTGCGTCTGTATTCGCAACATAAAACCTGTCCCCCAATATCAACATTCCAAAGGGTTGATTAAGACTATCGATAAAGGTGTAACGTGCGTCAGGATTGCCGTCTTTATTCAGATCACGAAAAAGAATGATTTTGTTAGCACTCTTTCCATAATGTTGTGTCTTGATTTTTTTCGAAAGCGCGGCGCCAATTTTCTTGATACCTTTCAATTCGGTGTTGGCTTCGGCCACAAAAACATCGCCATTGGGTGCAACATATAACCAGCGCGGATGATCCAGGCCATCTGCAAACTTGTGAACCACAAATCCGCTTGGAGCCTTGGGTGTGAGCCCATCTTTCCAGCCAACAACCTTACTGAAATTTTGTGAAGAAGGAGTTTCATATGGTGCCGCCAGGGAATCGGCTTGGTAACCGCTGGGGCTGACAGAGCCTTTGTAGGAATTTTTATTCAGCTTGTTTGTGCAAGATGCAAGTGTAATAGCGCCTGTCGCGCACACTGCAATAATGTATTTCATACCTAATTACTAAGAATGTGAAATAGAAAGATCGCAGGTTGATAAGAATGTATAAAAACCATGCCTGTGCCAGGAAAGAAGCCACAATGTGCTTGCCACTGCAACAACCTGACTATAATCAACCCTGCAACTGATTAATGTCCTTTTCCCCGACCTCCTTTGCAAGCTAAATTGGTATATGAATTAAACCATGTTTTATGGCAACTTACACAGATAAACAATTGCATGAATTAGCCCGGAAAAGGGTCGATTTCCGCCGTCACCTGATCGTCTATTGCATTGTCAATGGCATGCTATGGTTGATCTGGTATTTAATCGGTCAAAAATACCCCTGGCCTCTTTGGCCCATGGGCGGATGGGCGATTGGCCTGATTTTTCATTACATTTTCGAATATCGGAATCCAAAAATTCTATCTGAAGAAGAAGAATATAACAAGTTAAAAAGCAAAGGCACGCAGCCCTAGTCTTCCTTCGTCACTTTGCTTTGGTACCGTATAAGAGCAACCGTTTGAAAGCATAAATCGCGGGAAACCGGTTGAACTCGTGCTGTATTCGCTGTTTATATTCTGTTGTGAAGCGTTCCTTTTCAGTTCCCGATAACCGCTCCATGTATGGGATTAGGGCTGAGCCTGAAATGAAATCAAATAGTTTCTCAGGGTTATCTGCGATTATAGGATAAACCTTTTGAATAATCTGGATCTTGTTCAACCCATTTTCAAACAGTATCCGTGCATACTGATCAATACTAAGCATTGGTGATTCTCTTCTCCAGTTGTGCAAAAAATCAGAAAAAGGACTTTCCTGCGCAAGGTTGAGTAATATTTTGTTGAGCAGATTTTCGTTCTGCACGGGCATTTGCACCGCAAATTGACCCTTATCACTCAACAGGGAGATCAATTGGGCAAAAAGGACTTCATGATTATCCGACCATTGTAACGCCGCATTGCTAAACACAAGATCCCATTTCTGTTCGGCATTTGATGCAATAAAATTTTCTATGGTTGAATTCTTAAATTGTAGATTTCTGCTTTCAAAGTCTTTATGCTTTGCAAGCATCTCGGGGGAAGGATCAATCCCTAAGAAGTTAGCCTTATCAAATTTTTCTGCGAGTATCCGCGTCTGTTCACCTGTGCCACATCCGATATCTACACAATTCCTCAGGTCAACATCTGAAATCAGGTCCATGAGATCAAAAAAAGGCTGGTACCTGATATTTTTGAATTGGTTGTATAACTCGGGATTCCACGGCATATATTTCTAGATTTTAAAATCGCCTTGCATTCAGGGAAATATTTATATTTAGTGGCCGCCACCACATAAACCGAAACAAATGACGAACAAGACAAAGTTCGCCAAAACAGTTTAGCCTTGAACGAAAGAAACAGCAACAACTTCGATTTCTTAAGAGTACTTGCCGCAACACTAATCTGTTTTGGACATTCGTTTGCACTTCCCGGAAAATTAAGCCAAACCCCGGTAATCAGAATTGGAGAATTTGTGATTTCGCCATTGTCTGCTGCACTTTCCATTTTTTTTGCAATCAGTGGCTTCCTGATTGCAAGAAGCGCGGTCAATTCTTCAAGCGTTATCAACTATTTGTGGAAACGATTCTTACGAATTCAACCGCTTTTAGTCGTTTTCTGCGTTGCAGCCGTTTTTATTCTTTGCCTTTATTCCAACTTGCCCGCTTCGGCTTACTTTAGGGATCCCAAAACCTGGAGTTTCTTCAGAAACATCATTCCTGTCTTTGGCTTCCAGGCTAACCTTCCGGGTGTTTTTTACCAATGTCCTGATGTTCCTGCCATCAATGGAGGCCTTTGGTCCCTGGTGCTCGAAGAACGAATGTACCTGTTGGTAATCCCACTTGTGCTGCTCGCGAAGTTGAAAAAAATCCGGTGGTTTCTTATCATTCCGCTATCCCTTGCGGCAATCGTTTTTGTTTTTGAAAAAATCCTTCATACGCCTTTACCTATTCATGATGCCTCATATTACTACGGCTTTACATTCCTGGTTGGGAGCTCATTGTATGTCTTAAATTTTACAGGGAAGCTGCCGATACTCATACTTTCATTGACAATAGGTATCCTGGGTATTTGGTTGTCAGGAGAATTTGCTTCTTTCCTTACTATTTTGTTATTCCCGATTATTATTATTTCTTTCGCACTCTTGAAGACACCCCTTTCCGGCTTGGCGAAATATGGAGACTTTACTTACGGAATCTACCTTTTTTCATACCCTGTACAGCAAATGATTATAGCTGGTTCGCGTGAACAAATCAATCCTTATTTCCTCTTTTTTATTTCCTTTGCTATCTCACTTCTTCTAGCCTTTATCTCCTGGCACTTCGTTGAGAAGCAATTTTTGAAGTTAAAGAATCGGGTTAAATAAACGTTTTGCGTAAATTGATTGTCCAATCAATTACATATGATAGCCAAATCTGTTGTCGACCGAAGAAAATTCCTACTGCAATCGGCCGTCCTCTTCCCTGGTTCTTTATTAGCCTTGCAGCGTTTGACCGGTGATGGCGCCTCCAAATATAAAATGGGTCTGCAACTTTTCTCTATTCGCGAACCATTGTCGAAAGATGTTACCGGCACCATTAAGCAAGTCGCTGCTATTGGTTATGAGGACTGCGAAACCTATGGCTATGATCCCGCACAGGTAAAATATTACGGGTTGAAGGCAGCTGACTTCAAACAACTGCTGGCCGATAATAACATGATAACCACCAGTGGCCATTATGATTTCACCCAGTTTTTTGACAAGTCCGCTGATGACATGATGCGATATGTGGACCAATGCATAGAAGGTGCTCATGTGTTAGGCCAGAAATATATTACCTGGCCCTGGCTGGCTCCAAATTTCAGAACACCCGACAATTTTCGGCTACTCACGGGTAAACTGAACAAAATTGGCGAACATGTCAACAAAGCTAATTTGGGATTTGCCTATCACAACCATGATTTCGAATTCACAGATATTGGCGGAGAAACCGCGTACAGCCTCATTATGCGCGAAACTGATCCCGCGTTGGTAAAGCTCCAAATGGATTTGTATTGGGTAATGCATTCGTCAAAGCTGAGTCCGGCAGAATTGATTGCCAAACAACCTGGCCGCTTTGTAATGTGGCATATCAAGGATATGGACAAGAAAAGTCGCGACTATTCAGAATTGGGCAATGGTTCTATTGACTTTACGGTCATACTTCCTGAGGCAACGCAAGCCGGCCTTCAATATTACTACATCGAACAAGGCGGGAACTTTGCGAAGAGTCCCATGCAAAGCATAACTGATAGCGCTATCTATTTTAAAAAAAACCTTGAAAAGTATCTGCGGTAAATTTTGTGAAAGTTGCTATTACTTCGGTATGTTTCTTATTCATCGCGGGTTCTTCCGTCGCGCAAGACCTGGAACCACGTGCCTATATACGGGTACCGGTTAAGGTAAATGTTTTCACAACCGGCTTTTCCTTTTCATCAGGAGGCGTGCTTACCGATCCCAATCTTCCTCTCACCAACCTTAAGGCAAACGTAGGCGTTTGGTCGGCAGGATATGTAAGATCCTTTAGTTTTTTCGGACTCACTGCACAGGCTCTGGCAGCACTACCCTTCGTTTGGTTGAAAGGAAGCGCACTGGTAAATGGACAAGAACAAACTGGTTCAAGGTCAGGACTGGGCGATGCACGACTGCGAATGTCTGTACTCCTCTATGGCGCTCCGGCATATTCTGTCAGAAATATTCCCAAAGAAATTAAGAAAACCATCATTGGTTCGAGCCTTACCATTACTGCGCCTACGGGATTGAATTATCCAAACAAACTCATCAACATTGGTACCAGGCGATGGGCTTTCAAGCCAGAATTGGCATTGTCTCAATCGCTGGGCAAGAGACAGCTGTTGGACTTTTATACCGGCGTATGGTTCTTTACCAATAATGGTTCCTTCTATCCGGGAAATTCAATGCGAAAACAGGACCCTGTAGTAGCTTTGCAGGGCCACTATAGTTACACGGTTAAGGCTAATTTGTGGGTCGCTGCCGATGCCACTTATTATGTTGGTGGAACATCGTATGTGAACGACATTTCAAAAAACGATCGTCTTTCAAATTCCCGCTGGGGAATCACGGCTGCTATTCCGGCCGGAAAAAGGAGTGCTTTTAAGCTCGCCTTCAGCAGTGGCATTTATATCGTGACCGGTACAAATTTCACCACAGGATCATTAGGATGGTCATATTCGTGGTTCTGAGATCAGCAAAAGACATCTGGATGCTTAGGTTCAGTTAGAATAATTGCGCACATGGTAACAATCTACAACGAGATCAGCATTTCACCTGAAAGGATTGTCTGTTTGACAGAGGAGCCCACAGAAACACTTTATCTCCTCGGCGAACAAGATAAAATCGTTGGTATATCTGGTTTCACCGTCCGACCTCCACAAGCCAGGAAGGAAAAACCCAAGGTGTCTGCATTTATTGAAGCTGATATCGAAAAGATAATCGCACTTAAGCCTGATTTGGTCATCGGCTTTTCAGACTTACAGGCAGATATAGCAAGAGAGCTGATCGCAAAAGGTATTACCGTTTGGATAAATAACTACAGAAGTATAGATGGCATTTTTAAGATGATCGCACAATTGGGTGCGATGGTTGGGAAAGGTGAAATGGCAAATCGTCTTGTTTGCCAATACAAAAATGAAATAAACAAAATCGTTAAAGCAAACGAAAACCTTCCCAGGCCAAGGGTATATTTTGAAGAATGGTTTGACCCTTTAATATCGGGGATATGCTGGGTCAGTGAATTAATTGAGCTTGCCGGCGGTGATGATATTTATAAAGAAAAACAAAACGCATCACTGGCCAAGGACCGGATTATTGAAAACGCAGATGACGTGATCAGGTTGAATCCAGACATCATTATTGCATCATGGTGCGGAAAGAAATTTAAGAAGGAGCAGTTGGTGAACCGAAAGAATTGGAGCAATATTAATGCAGTAAAAAATAACTTTGTGTTTGAAATCAATTCCTCCCTCATCCTGCAACCCGGCCCGGCGGCCGTTACAGACGGAATAAACCGAATCGCGCAGATTATTGATAAGTGGCACAATAAAGACTAAATCTAAAAAACAGAAAAACACTATGCAAACTATTATCGGCTCCGGCGGATCCATTGCGGTTCCTCTGGCAAAAGAATTAAAGAAATATATCAACCACGTCCGCCTGGTCAGTCGCAATCCAAAAAAAATCAATGCAGACGATGAGCTCTACTCATTAGATGCCGCTAATTTTTCAGGAATTGAAAAAGCTATAGAGGGATCGGAGACAGTTTATGTTACCATTGGCTTTGCTTACAATCTTAAAGTGTGGCAAAATACCTGGCCACCATTTATGCAGGCTGTAATTGCGGCGTGTAAAAAACATCGAAGCAGGCTGGTTTTCTTTGACAATGTGTATATGTATGCAAAGTCGGCAATTCCGCATATGACAGAAAATTCGCCGCTCCAACCGCCCAGCAAAAAAGGTGAGGTTCGAAAGCAATTACACGAAATGATCATACAAGCCGTTAACAGTGGCGAACTCCAGGCGCTTATTGCCAGGGCCGCTGATTTTTATGGCCCCGATACAAACAAGAGCGTTTTGGGCGAAACTGCGACAAAAAATCTTATCAAGGGGAAGAGAGCCCAGGTATTTGGCGACGCCGATAAAGTTCATACCTACACCCTGACCACCGATGCTGCCCTGGCCACGGCCAGACTGGGAAATACCGCCGAGGCCTATAACCAGGTTTGGCATGTTCCAACCACCAGGGAAAGATTAACCATCAGGCAATGGATTGAATTGATTGCGAATGAACTTGGCGTGCAGCCAAAAATTCAAAAAGTGCCAACCTGGATGTTGTACATGCTGGGGATATTTATTCCTGAACTCAAAGAGTTTCCGGAAATGTTGTATCAAAGCGAAATGGATTATGTCTTTGACAGCTCCAAGTTTGAAAAGCAGTTTGGAACCCTGGCTACACCGCCGAAGGAGGGTGTGAAATTAATGGTTGATTACTTTAAGTCGCTTAGTTGACCGTTCCTGTAATAACCGATACTGGCCCCGTAATCATTTCTACTTTTACCTTCAAACGGTTTTATCACACGTAAATCGGGCGTCATGTATAAATATTTTTTCAAGATTGTAGCCAGGAATTTGACGAAGTATAAGAGTTACACACTGATTAATATCCTGGGCATGGCTGTAGGTATTGCAGCCATGGTTTGGGGCTATCAAACCTATCAGTATTCCTTTAGCTTCGATAATTTTCACAAAGACAGGGATCATGTTTATCGGGGCCTGACGTACAAAAAAGATGCGGATGGATTGCGTGGCGTCTTCCCTATGGCTGCAGTGCAAGCCGCAAAAAATGATTTTGCCGGAATAAAAGAGGCTGTTCGATTTGATAGCAGAAACACGAATGTGAAGTACGATACCAGTGATGCATTTTCAGAACAAGTGCATTTCACCGATCCTGCATTCTTTAAATTATTCAATTTCCCGTTGGTCGCTGGAGACAATAATATCGAAGATCCCAATTCAGTCTTAATCACAGAAGCCACCGCAAAGAAATATTTCGGCAATCAAAACCCGGTGGGCAAAGTGCTTACTTTTTATGCCGGCGAAACGTATGCGCTGCCACTCACTGTACACGGCGTAATTAAAGAAATTCCACTCAATTCAACAATCAGGTTTGACATCATCACCAATTTCAGCAACCAGTTAACGACAGATGGGAAGAAGATTTTGCCAGATGATTGGAGCGGGTTCCTGGATGCGGCATTCTTTTACATTCCTGAACCCGCCGATGTTTCGCGATTAGAAAGCGAAATGCAAAAATATTTTCCCCTTCAAAACAAAGCAAGGGAAGACTCAAAGGTATCAGGCTTCAAATTAGTCACCCTGAGGCAAACGGCACGCTGGAGTGATGTAATCAGTAATAACAACCTATACAGGCGTCCGAGTGATGCTGCTACGTATGGCGGACTGGTGCTGGCCTTTCTAATTTTTCTTTCCGCTTGTCTTAACTTCTCAAATACGACCGTTTCCCGCGCAAACAAACGCCTGAAAGAAATCGGCATGCGCAAAGTAATGGGCAGCACGCATGAACAATTGATATGGCAGTTGCTGATGGAATGTTCCATCATTGTATTCGCGTCCATTTTGCTGTCTGTTTTACTCAATTCATGGTGGCTGCCGGCATTCAATCACATGTTTAATGGAATAAATGTTCAGGCACATTATTTCAGGGATAGCAGCCTGCTTATCTTTCTCGGTTGCATGCTGATTGGCGCCACTTTATTAGCTGGTGGTTACCCGGCATTCTATCTAAGCCGGTTTAACCCCACTTCTATATTCAGAGGCACGGTAAAATTTGGCGGCTCCAATTTATTTTCCCGACTAATGCTGGGCCTGCAGTTAACGATAGCGATCGTAACGGTAATCGCCGGGATGGCATTTGCACGCAACAGCGCCTTTCAACGCGACTATGATTATGGATACAGCATAGAAAATACAATGGGCGTCCTCATGGATGATACCACTGCTTTTGTGGCCTTAAGAAATGAATTGTCGTCAGTTTCCAGAATAACTGCCAGGGCCGGAACCCGTAACCATATTGGTTTTGACAGGCGAAATGCTGTAGCCGAAGCAGATGGCATAAAGAAAGAAATCGGTTTTTTTGAAGTTGGAAAGGAATACCCTTCCACCATGAAATTTAAAATAATCGCAGGCAGGGGCTTCGAGGCCGATATGGAATCTGATTACAGAAATGGCTTGCTGATAACCGATAAAATGGCTGCGCTTTATGGATGGAATGGCATGCAGGCGCTGGGCAAACGCATTCATATTGATAGCACGGATTATGCAGTGGTTGGCGTGATAAAAGATTTCCAGCCCGCTACCGTTTTTGAACCCATGCAGCCGGTGGCCATGAAATTGTGCAGGGAAAGCAGGTTCCACTTCCTTATCGTGCAGGCAGAGCCAAAGAATTTAACTAAAGTGTATGCACAGGTGAAAGATGTGTGGAAAAGGCTTTACCCGGCAAAACCATTTAACGGGTTTTATCAGAACCAGGTGAAAGCAGAAGCCTACCAGGCCACCGACAGCATTGCCACCATATTTTTCTGGTTTTCGATCGTGAGCATTTTACTTACGGCAACCGGGCTCTTTGCACTTGTTTCATTAACGGTATTGAAGAAGATGAGGGAAATAGCCTTAAGAAAGGTGGTGGGTGCCAGGCCTGAACATATCATTGCATTGGTTGGCAGGGGTTATCTCTGGATTTTTATTGCATCATGTGCGGTAGGTTGTTACAGCGGCTGGGCCCTGTCTAAATTGTTGCTCAATTCAATTTACAGAACAAATTCCGGTGTGCCAGGCAATGCACTAGTCGGTTCGGTAGCCGTCCTACTTGTTATAGCGGCCATTACTTCAGGCATTAAAGTTTGGCAGGCTGTAAGGGCGAACCCGGTCAAACTATTGAGGATGGAGTGAGAAGATTTTCTAACTAATAAAGAGTCATATTGCTGGACGGTGTTGGACCTTCAGCAGATAGTTTATTCTCCCACGAGATGGAAGCGATCAATTTTTAATGCTACGCTGTCCAGATTTCGCCTGGTCATAATAACCTTTATGCTATCTTCCTTCCACTTACCCTCAATAGCCAGGCCATTCTCGTTCAGATTAGCAAAGTGAAGTGTATATATACTCAGCGTGTCAGAAAGGCTTTGAATCCGAAATATGTGGTTGATTGTATCTGTTTTAATATTATAAAAGGCTTTCCTATCATTACTAAATTTTATCACTCCGTATTGTTTCCATGAACCGCCATCTATAACCAGTTGCTTCCAACGTAGTGAATCTGTGTCAAGTGCCGGGATAGTGTCTTTATTACGTATAAACAGATTCGTTTCGTAAATTCCATAATACGGAACGCGGGGAGCGTACCGCCCATATAGCTTTGCGTTGTGAAAAGAATTATCGACGGTCTGGTAAATGACAGCGACAATGAACAGAGCCTGAATTAAAGCAAAACCTTTATTCCAACTTTCTTTCTTAAACAGGCGCGGATAAGTGAGAGCCCCAACGGGTTTGTTTAACAACAATACCGCGACCAAACGTTTTCTATCGCCAATTAATAATACCAGAGAAATCAACAGAAGGTGTGAAGAGAATAGCTTAACCGGCACATTGAAGCAGTAGTCAAGTAAGGTGACAAAGCTAAAGGTAATTGCGCCCAATAGCGATCCCAATGTGGTGGTACGACGAAAAAACAGCAAGGTGCCTGCAAGTATTTCGATTGAGCCAATAATTACCGTAAATGCAACCGAATATCCCATAAAGTTCCATGCTAGTAACATCGGTGTTTGCTCCCCAACCTCCATCACCAACCTTGATGCAGTCACCTCCTGGAACTGAGATGGAAAGAGTTTGTCAAACCCATATACAATCAGAGATATGGCGAGAAAGTATCGCAAATAAAGGCGGAACCATTCATTTAATCGGATGTAATTTGACCGGTGCCGGTCTAACCAGCTCCAGATCAGTGTACCAACTGCAGACAATATAAGATCGGTCAATAAGAAAGTAAGTCCGTAATAACTGTCATCCAATTTGTCAAAGCTGCCAAAGGCAGTGTGAACAGGGAAGTGAAAAAGCCTTGTACCAATTCCGGTAATTATGAAATCAAGAAATGTAAAATAGGGTTGAACCAGCTTTTCCATCCATCCTAATGCATCAAATGGAAAAGGAAAGCCATAAATTAAAAAATAGAGAAATACAAAGCGAAAGACCGCTTTTCGAATTGGCGACCAGTGATTGGTCAAGTTGGCTTCCATACGTGATTGGCTATTTTCCGCCATGGTGTTAGGCTTTTAAAACCAGCCGATAGACTTCTCCTGGTTTAGTCATGATATCATACAACCATGTTGATTTCAATTTCGGCAGGTCAACAGGCGCTTCTGGTGATATAACCGGCGTGGCTATTTTTTCTGTTTGATAAAATGGGTTGATATTATTGCCCTTCGCTTCAAGTAAGGATGCATTATTGCTCATCTTAATTTCATTTGGAACTCTCAAACGAAGGTTGCCGCCGAGATTCGATTTGACAGCAAGTTTGATAAGCTTTCCACCTTTCCATTGCATATTTACGATTTCAAATCCGCCTCTTGCGCGCAACCCGCTTATGCTCCCATTTTTCCAAATATCCGGTAAAGCGGGCAATAAATTTATAACACCATCCTCACTTTGCATTAGCATTTCCGTTATGCCTGAAGTACAGCCAAAATTTCCATCAATTTGAAACGGCGGATGAGCATCAAATAAATTATCGTAGGTCCCCCCACCACCTTCATTTGTGCCAACAGGCGTCAATTGATTTTGTATGAGTTTATATGCATGATTGCCATCTAACATTTTAGCCCACCAGTTTACCTTCCAGCCCATGCTCCAACCGGTTGATACATCACCACGCTGAATCAGTGTATTTTTGGCTGCGCTGTATAATTGCGGTGTACGATATGGAGAAATCTGATTGGAAGGAAATAATCCATATAAATGTGAAATATGGCGATGATGATCGTTTGGATCATCAATGTCATCCAACCATTCCTGCAGTTGACCGAATTTACCTACATGCATTGGCGCAAGCCTGCTCCGCTTTTGGTTTAGCGTATCACTAAAAGCTTTGTCTAAATTCAAAACCTTTGCAGCATCAATTGCATTGCTAAATACATCAAAAACAATTTGGTTACTCATCGTTACACCTGCATCCAAAGAAGAGCCATCATGCGCAGCAGGTGCGTTTTCAGGAGATTCATCAGGACATAAGACCAACCAATGATATTCTGGATGTTCGACAAGATAATCGGCATAAAACATCGCAGCACCTTTCAACACTGGATATACTGAAGAAAGATACTTTTTATCGCCGCTATATAAATAATGCTCCCATAAATGCTGACTTAACCATCCACCCCCGTTGGGCCACAGCCCCCAGAACGCACCATCTACTGCCCCATTGATCCGCCAGATGTCTGTGTTATGATGTGCCATCCACCCCCGAACACCGTACATATTTTTCGCAGTGGCATCACCCGTCGCTGCAAGCTCCTTTACCATATTTATTAATGGTGAAGTCATTTCTGAAAGATTGGTCTTTTCAGCGGGCCAGTAATTCATTTCCGTGTTGATGTTGATCGTGTATTTGCTATCCCATGGCGGATATAATTCATGATTCCAGATGCCTTGTAAAGTTGAAACCTGCCCACCCGGTTGTGACGAGGATATCAGCAAATACCTTCCATATTGAAAATATAATGTTACCAGGCTCGGATCGTCTGTTGAATTAAAATGTCTCAGTCTTTCATTCGTCGGAAGTCTGGCTGCATCTGTTGTCCCTAAATCAAGCGTCACACGATTGAAATATTTTTGGTAGGCAGCAATATGTGCGGGTGATATTTGACGAAATGATTTTGGATAGGCTTTGTTGAGATCCGTCAATGCTCTTGCATTTTCATCGCCACTTATGTCGTGATAATTATTAAAGTTGGTGGCAACAGAAATATAGATAGTTACTTCAGTGGCGTCTTTTATTGTGATTGACGTATCGTTCGCCGCAATTTTACCGCCATTCAATTTAAATCTTGCGATGCCTTTAAACCTTATCTTTCCTTCAACACCTTCATGGTCGATGGTTGTTCCGGAAATGATCAGTTCGTTCGATGAGACTTTTGTTGTCGTCTTTGGCTGGGGTGTTGCATAAAATGCCGTAAATGAAATGCTGCCCGGTTTACTGGCCGTCAAATTCATTACAATTACACGATCAGGAAAGGATGCAATCGTTTCTCTTTTGTAATTGACGCCTCCAATTGTATACGTTGTTGTTTGAACTGCTTTTTCAATATCCAATTCACGATAATAGCTATTATAATTCTCACTTTTACCAAATATCAATCTGAGGCTGCCGACCGGTTCAAACATCTGCCCATGCGAGGTTTTGGAGACAATGGCCTTGTTAGCTAATATTTCAGCCGCTTTCTGCTTTCCACTAAATATTAATGCCCTTATTTCATCCAGCGAATCGAAAGATAATTTGTTATCATTTCTGTTGGGGCTTCCGCTCCAAAGGGTGCCTTCATTTATCTGAACAGTTTCCGTGTCTACATTCCCGTAAATCATTGCACCTAATTTGCCATTACCAATTGGCAAAGCATTTTCCCACCTGGTTCCGGAGGGACTATTGTACCAAAGCTTCAGGTTGCTCTTACTTTGAGAAAAGCAAGCTGATGATAGCAAAATAAGACCACTGAAAAGCCACTTTAAATTCAACATAATATTGTTTATTTCTGTTGCTGCCGTTCCCTGATATATCTGGCAACGTCAATCATTGGCGCAATCCAGATGTTGCTCTTATTTTGGTGCAAGAAACGTAACAGTTGATGGTGCGCTTCCAATGATACATTCAAATTGTGTTCGCCGCCCACGCCGTGAAAGAGGAACACGAGTAATGTATGCGTGTTCATGGCCTGCTTGACGAGGTCAATTAACTGGGCGCCGGTTTCTCCATTAATTGCATAACAATCGATATTATACAAATCAATTTTATCCATTGTTTGCATGGCCCCGGTGACACCCCTTGCCGCCACCAGGGAGCTCTTTAATGCGTCAAGGTAAGTCGTGTCACGTATTTTCATATCCCCACATGGATAAGCAAAGGTTCTTTCTGTTTTACCATCTATTGCCT
>Ga0163163_10000611_pt1 | contig 31110 bp, 19 predicted proteins | sample S65metaG_FD_119766 | JGI IMG/M metagenome (GOLD analysis project Ga0163163, IMG submission 119766) | Switchgrass rhizosphere microbial communities from Kellogg Biological Station, Michigan, USA - S6-5 metaG | ecosystem: Host-associated > Plants > Roots > Rhizosphere > Soil | place: USA... | reverse complement strand
GCTTCCTACCCAATCACGATCGATCCGTTGATGTGGAGCCAGCAAAAGCACCTAATTGCGAGGGATGGCGCCGCAGGCGATCGATTCGGTTTCGCGGTAGCGATCAGCGGCAACACCGCTGTCGTTGGTGCTTATCACGACACGTTTCTCAGCGGCACCCCGGGCCTTGCTTATGTTTTTATCCGGACAGGGAAAACATGGACCGAGCAATCTCGGTTGAGTACCGTCGACATAGGCACTCAGGGCGGTCTATTCGGCTGGTCAGTTGCTATTAGTGGCAACACAGTAGTTGTCGGGGCCCAAAACATGAATATCGATGTCGGGACTGGGGTAAGCCAGGCTCAAGGCGCAGCGTACGTTTTTGTTCGAACAGGAACGATCTGGACACATCAGTCAAGATTGACGACCGACGACGTTTTCCCTACAGCCCATTTTGGTTACTCGGTTGCAATAAGTGGCGACACAGTAGTCGTCGGCAGCGCTCACAACGCAGCTTACGTCTTTGTTCGAAGCGGCACTGGGTGGTCGCAACAACAGAAACTGGTCCAAAGCGACCCCTTCCCCGGACGGTTTTTTTTCGGCTATGTCGTAGCTATCAGTGGCGAGACTGTGGTCGTAAGCGGTAATGAAATTCCAACGCCTCTGCCTCCAGATGAAAGCGCGAGCATTGGTGCGGCTTACGTTTTTGTTCGGAATGCTGGGACTTGGAGTGAACAAGCCAAGTTAATGGCCGGCGACCGGATAGCAGGAGATTTTTTTGGGACCGTAACCGGTTCAATCGCCATTAACGGCGATACCGTGGTCGTTGGTTATTACAATGCAAGGAACAATTTGGAGCATCCAGATAGACATGGCGCCTATGTCTATGTTCGGAGCGCCGGATCGTGGTCACTACAGGCCAGACTAACAAGCGGTCTGCCGCAACCGGCCTCCTCCGTCGTCTCTGTGGCAATCGATAAGAATAAGGCTGTGCTTGGATATTCGGGTGGCTTCGGATCAACTGGTCAGGAGATTGGTTCGGCCTATATTTTTGAACGCCGCAGTGGAATCTGGTTCGGCTTGGGAAAACTAAACGCACCAAGCGCGTTAACGCAATCGCTCTTCGGTTACCCGGTCGCAATTAGTGGCGAGTCGACAATCGTCGGAGCTTCACTCGATCCCGTCGAATCACATCTATTCCAAGGCTCGGCGTATATCTTCGCGAACGACGACATAGACGGTGATGCTCTACCTGATGACTGGGAGACGAATGGGATCACAGTTAATGCGGCCGGTGATGTTGTTGGCACCGGTAATCTGGTTGGTCAAGGCGCTTTCATCAACCTCCCAGCGATGGGCGCGGACGCAAAGCACAAGGATCTCTTCGTACACGCGGATTGGATGAAACCCGGTCCCAATGGAATAGTTTTAAAACCAAGCGCAAAAATTGTGAAGATGGTCAGTGATGCGTTTGCAGTCGCACCGGTTGACAATCCGGACGGTAAAAGAGGTGTGCGACTTCATGTCGATCTTGGTCCCAAAAGCGTCATGAAGCCGGGAGCCAAGTGGAACGACTTGTCGCGTGCTGTTGAGGTGCCCTTTCAAGAAGTACTCGGAACCGAAGAAATAGTAGGGGGGGGAGAGGAAGTATAACTGGACCGCGTACGAGGCCATTAAGGCAATGTCCTTTGGCGAGGCACGGAGGGGACCAGTATTTCATTACGCATTATTCGGCAACACGCTTCCCGAAAAAAGTCATGCCGGACTCTCCCGTTCCACACCAACCGTAGATTTCATCATTGTTTACGGAGCGTTCAAATCCCTCGACGGTACAACTCGTGTTGCTAGCCAAATTGAGAGGGCAATCACCTTTATGCATGAGTTGGGCCACAATCTAGGCTTGTCGCACGGTGGTCGCAACGGTGGTCTGGTCGATAACGTCAATTTCAAGCCGAACTTCCTGAGCATCATGAACTATCGCTTTCTCGGTGCGGGGCTGCTGAGCAAGAACGTCAAACAACGAAAACTGGATTTTTCGAGACTGGCGCTCCCACTCTTAAATGAGCGCGTTCTGAATGAATCCATTGGGATCAGCGATCCCGCTGGACACCTGTCCACCTGGAACGAACTAACGCGCCAAACGGACCCGCCTGGCCTAAACAAGTGTGTTAGTAACCCGAATAATTACTACAAAATTCTCCTGCCTGGGCCTGCACTCGATTGGAACTGCGATGGTGTCAATACTCCAGGCGTGTTTGTAGCAGATATAAATGGAGATGGAGTGTGTGTGCGAGCTGGTCCGGATCATGTTCTAAACGCCGACTCGCGTGGTGGTGACGATGAATTTAGAGGTCTGGGCGCAAACCAGGTACTCACTTCCGGACCGAACCGAACGTGCGAAAGCACAGCCATCGGTGACGACCAGCAGGTGCAGAAGCCGTTGTTTGTCGAACCAGATCTATTGGTTGGATATAGTGATTGGCCACAACTTATCTTCGACGGAGGCGGCCAGTTAGGAGCTGCAGCTCAAGTTGTACCCGACCCCATACTCACGCCTCTTGACGATTATCCGGTCGATGAGATTCGTGATGCAACACCTCCGGCTCTGCTTGAGGAAAATGAACTTGCACCTGAAGATGAAGTCACATTTAGTCCCGAGGAGGGACCAGCAGCGCTAACCGTTAACTTCGATGGCAGCGCTTCAACGGCAGTGAATGGAACCATCGTTGATTGGGCTTGGGACTTTGGTGACGGCACCACTGGCTCAGGCGCCATTGCTACGCACACCTACAACACTCCCGGCGAGTATTACGCCAGTCTCATTGTGACCGACAGTAATGGTTTCCAAAACCTCGTTCCACTTCTTAATCTGGTAACGGTTACCGAGGTAGTACCACCAACACCTACTCCGACACCCACACCGACAGCAACGCCAACTCCGACACCTACTCCAACACCGACGCCAACGCCGATTCCAACACCTACGCCAATACCTTCACCAACACCGACACCGAGCCCCGGCGACGTCGATCTGGCCTACAAGCCAATGGTGTCCGCGTTTGGAACTGGCAATATAAATAAGGTCATTACCCAACCAGATGGTAAGTCGATTGTTGGTGGCATCTTTGAATCGTTCGGAGGTTGTGCGAGTCGCAACATCGCTCGCGTCAACCCAGACGGTAGTTGTGATCCAACCTTTGATCCAGGTCTCGTGCTGACTGACGTTTTCCAACACTTCAACAATGGAGAATCCTATCGAGTGGAGCTCGAGGTGAAATCACTCGTCTTGCAAGCGGATGGCAAAATTCTCATTGGTGTTAATGGAACACGAGGATTCACCAATGGCTCGTTCACGAATACCAAGATGGTAGTCCGGCTCAACACGGATGGCAGTCTTGACTCTTCCTTTAATGCGAGCGCTTTGAATATTGGGCCAGAAGCGCCAACTGTCTACGGCATCGCAGTTCAACCGGATGGTCGGATCATCGTCGGCGGAGTCTTTACCTATAACAATAATGGAGCGCCAGTGTTCAGCATTGCGCGCTTGAACGCCGACGGGAGCATCGACTCGTCGTTTGGTGTGATAGGCGGTCCAACCCAATCGAGCGCACAAGAGATGGGTTCAATTTCAGCGCTCGCGCTGCAATCTGATGGAAAGGTCGTTATCGCCGGCTCCTTCCTCAAAGTCGGCCCTGCTTTCGCCACAAATTTCGCGCGCCTTAATGCCAACGGCAGTGTAGATACTGCATTTAATACTCAGGATCCGTCGGGTGTATTCGGCAGTGGGATCGGTATTGGCGCGACAAGCTCGGCAGTCGAACTGCAGCCAGACGGAAAGATTTTAGTCGCCGGTAGTTTGGGTGAAAACTTACTCGCTCCCGGTGTTGACTCGGCTCGAGCGTTCGCGCGTTTCAATTCAGACGGAAGCCGTGACTCCAGTTTCTCTGCTCCGTTTATTACAAACCAGGGACTCGGACTTGCACTCCAACCTGACGGAAAGATCGTTGTCGTCGGTACATTTCGATTCGCTGCACCGGCGGTGCGCAATAGCGTCGCGAGGCTCAACAGCGATGGCACGTTAGACATGACATTCGACACACCGGGGATGAAGGGCGACGTATATCCTGTCAACAGCAATTCGGAAGTTGACGCGGTCGGATTACATACCAACGGGAACATCATTTTAGTGGGTGGCTTCGATAACTTTAACAGTACCCCCGTCGAAGGCGTCCTGGAACTCAATGGCGACGGCAGCCGCGATCTATCTTTTGCCTCAAACGGCGCGGGTGCACACGGACGCGTGAATTCGTTATTCCGGCAAGCTGATGGGAAATTGCTTGTTGGCTACACTTTGATCACGGGTTTGAGCCGAGATACAAAACTGAACGGCGCCACGCGCGGAGGAATAGGCCGGCTCAACGCGGATGGCACCATCGACACTACGTTTACTTCGCCATTCGATCCTGACTCGGCTGTCTTCAACATCGCCCTTCAGTCTGATGGAAAGATCCTAATCAACGGTTCTTTAAGACTCGTTGGCTCTCTGGACGTCATTGAATTTGCACGACTCAACGCTGATGGCTCGCTTGATACAAGCTTTGTTCTTCCAACTGGCTTCGACGTACACGTGGGAGGTGCGGCGTTTGCCATTCAACCGGATGGAAAAATTCTGGCCAACTATCGGCATGGTCGTGAAGGAAGCATGGTGCGTCTCAACTCGGATGGCACTCTTGATAACAGTTTCTCGGCGATCTTTGGGTCTGACGCTGGTGTCGATCACATTGTGGTCCAACCCGACGGTCGAATCGTCGTTACTGGAATCTTCACTGGAGCCAACGGAAGCGCTGCGCGCATTGGCAGGCTCAACGCAAACGGTAGTCTTGACTCGACGTTCGATCCGGGCACAGGACCTGACAATCTTGTGCGTGCTGTGGTTCTACAACCCGACGCTCGAATAGTTATCGCCGGCTGGTTTCTGAACTTCAACGGAACGCCACGTCCCTCCATTGCACGGCTCAACTTCGGCGGCAGCCTCGATACCACATTCGTTCCGATTAACGTAGACACAGATCAGTTCCAGAACCCGCGTCATGTCAGATCACTGGCTCTCCAGATCAGCGGCAAGCTAGTTGTTGGCAATGAACAGGACGAAACATCACCGCCAGCGAATCGCCCGTTTCGTCTCAATGTGGACGGCAGTCTTGATTCATCGTTCGCTCTCGGAACAGGAATCGAAGGCGCTGCTATCGATGCGATTGTTGTTCAACCCGATGAGGACATCATCATCGGTGGCGACTTTAATCTCATCAACGGTGTCGCGCGACTCGGGTTGGGGCGCATGATTGGTGTGGCAAGAACTTCTCCAACTCCGACACCGACGCCGACACCATCGCCAACACCAACACCTTCGCCGTCACCATCGCCATCGCCAGGTTCAAAAACCATTCAGTTTAGTGACGCGTCCTACATCGTCGATGAAGGTGGAGCAGACGCCGTTATTAGTGTTACACGGAACGGTGATGCGTCCGCGGCTGCCTCTGTAGTGTTCCAGACCATCGACGACACTTCTGGCTTGCCCTGTGACGACGTAGTCAACAACCAGGGTGCGGCCTCTGCTCGCTGCGACTACTCCTCCACCAGCACGATTCTCAGCTTTGCCCCAGGGGAAACCCAGGTGACCATCGGGATTCCTCTCATAGACGATGTCTACATTGAGGGACTTGAACATCTCCGAATACAACTCAGCACACCGCAGGGCGCCAGTCTTGGTGCGTCCACTTCAGCCATAGTGACTATTTTCGATAACGACTTCGCGCCGCTTTTGAATCCGGTGGACCAGGACGCCTTTTTCGTTCGCCAGAACTATCTCGATTTCCTAAATCGCGAACCGGATGCTGCGGGCCTGGCTTTCTGGACGAATGAGATCACTTCTTGTGGTACGGACGTGCAGTGTCGCGAGATCAAGCGGATCAATGTCACTGCTGCCTTCTATCTCTCTATCGAGTTTCAACAAACTGGGTACCTCGCCTACCGCCTTTCGCAGGCGGCCTACAACACAGGAGAGCGGCTACCGCTCAACGCATTTCGCGCAGACAACCGCCAGATTGGTCTGGGCGTGATTGTGAAACAAACGGGATGGGAGCAGGTCCTGGAACAGAATAAGCGAGCGTTTATCGACGAGTTCACGGCTCGGCCAACTTTCGTCGCTGCTTATCCGTTGACAATGACTGCCGCGCAGTTTGTTGATGCGCTTAGCGCCAACACCGGAGGGTCAATTTCGCAGGCAGAGCGCGACGCGTTCGTGGCTGATCTCTCATCCGGGGCTAAGACCCGCGCCGAGGTGCTGCGCGGTATTGCCGAGGACGACGACTTTGTCCAAAAGGAGTTCACGAGGGCGTTCGTGTTGATGCAGTACTTCGGCTACCTGCGGAGGACGCCGAACGAATTACCAGACACGACGTTCGACGGTTACAACTTCTGGTTGACCAAGTTGAATCACTTCAATGGCAACTTCGTTGACGCCGAGATGGTCAGGTCCTTCATCGTATCTGGCGAGTACCGTCACAGGTTCGGGCAATAGGATTCAGAACTCTCGTGAGATTTGGACAATCGAGAAGTCCGCACTTCACTCGCTTACGTTGAAAGGCATTCGACATGTCAAACCATTTGTTCACAACCGCGCGTACCTACACTACCTGCGTGTGCTTGGCTATCGGCCTTGGAATGGGTTTGATTACGCTCTCGTCTTTTCGTCGGCCGACTCCTCATACTGCCGTGACGGCCGGGCCTTGGAGTGACAGCCTTCAGTGGGTGAAGCAACAAGAGCGCGCCGAACGAACAACTGCCCAGCGTCACCTGGTTGGAGCAGCGGCGCGCGCGTATCTGAAGGAGCCAGGGGAAGGCCAATCGCTAATGGACGCGATCACGAAGGCCCAGTTCGGATTGAAGAGCCAGCTGCGAGGCCCATCAGGAGAAACAGGCAGCGGTTATCTGGGGATGAGTCATGTCCAGAATCTAAATGCATGGTTCGCAGAAGATGGTGTCGTAGTGCGTCCCACGGTTGCTGAAGAGAAACGCCAGAGTGCGTGGCACTTGAAAATGCAGCTCAAAGGATATGGCTACGGAAATGACCTGATGGCGGCGCCGCCGATCGTGTCATCTCACGTGAAGGACAATCGCATTGAGTATGAGCGGGCGGAGAATTTCGGATTGCCAATGTCGAACTTCGAATTTAGGAAGGACTCGCTGTTCAATCCGACAGCCGAAGTTCGAAATCGGAAATTCGTCGAGTGGTACGAGAACCGACCGGAAGGCATCGAGCAGGGCTTTACCATTTATGAGCGGCCCGAGCACCCATATCAAAACGGCACTATGCAGTCGGAAGGCTTGCGTTTGGTGGTCCAACTCAATGGGGAATTACAAGCGCGCGTAAAGAATGGAGGTCAAACGATTGAACTAATAGATAGCCTAAGCAAGCCAGCGTTGAGCTATGGTCAGCTTACGGCCGTGGATGCGAATGGAAAGCAGCTTGCGGCGCACATGGAAACGAGGGCGAACGGCAGCGAAATCGTTTTGCTAGTTGACGATCGGAATGCGTCTTATCCAATCGTGGTGGATCCAATCGTCGCAACAGTTGAAAAGATTCTGGATTGGACCAGGCAGGGCGGTGCTCAGTTTGGCGACGCAGTGGCGATTAGTGGTGAACGGGCAATAGTAGGCTACTGGCTTTACGATGAGACACCAGTCATGGTTGATGCCGGTCGAGTTCAAATCTTTCGCCGTGACGGAACGACGTGGAGCGATATGGCCGGATTGGCTGGCGACGGCAGCGCGCATGGCCAGTGTGGTTATAGCGTAGCCATCAGTTCCACCACGGCTGCATTCGGTTGTCCAGGAGCTAATGGCAATACCGGTATAGCTTTTGGATATGATGTGATCGCTAATGATGGCAATTCCACAGAACTCATTCCTGGCTCCAGGACAACAGGAGACTTCTTCGGCGCGAGCGTCACGACTAATGGCAACAAGATCGTCGTCGGCTCGCCCATGGCAGCTTTCGATAGCACACACAGCCATGCTGGCGCCATCTCACTATTCCAAGACAATATTTTTGTTGACGCTCTATCTGCAACTGCCACCAACGAACTATTTGGCACGAGTCTCTCATTAGAGGGCGAAACCCTTCTAGTCGGTTCTCCGGGCGCGCTCTCCAACACCGGAGAGGCCTTTTACATATCGCTCTTTGGCGGGGTGTTTAACTTCCGCAGCGCCCTTACCGCGAGCGATGGGGCTCCGGGTGATCAGTTTGGAACCGGTGTCGCAATTAGTAATCGTACGGCGATTATCGGTTCACCCGGTGACGACGATAAGGGAACAGACGCGGGCGCCGCCTACGTTTTTGTTCACGACACCGCCGATCAGTGGAATCAGCAGCAAAAACTTACGGCCAGTGATGGTAAGGCCAACGACATCTTCGGCTACAACGCAGTTGCGATCGAGGGCAATCTTATTGTCGTGGGTGCACGCCGCAACGATGATGTTTCTTCCAACCTCAATGATAATCGCGGAGCTGCCTACGTATTCACACGGCGGGGCACCGCTTGGACGCAACAGACAAAACTCGGCGCGACGCCACTTCAAGGGGCACCCGGAGACGAATTCGGAACAAGTGTCGGCATCAGTGGTAACACCGTAATCTCGAGCGCGCCCCATTCGGCGGCGACAGACGGTACATTAAACGTTGGTGTGTCTTACATTTTCCGACTTGACTGCGTACCGCCGAAATTTACGTTTATTGAGGACAGTATTTCCGGCATCCCGGTTTCTACACTCACTATTTGTCCAGGCTCGAGCGCTCAACTCGGCGTCGTTTACGACTTCGTAACATCTACCGCAGGAACAAGTTTTCAATGGCGCAAGAATGGCGTAAACATCCCCGGCGCAACTGCCGGTGTTCTTAGAATTGATAATGCGGCGGCAGCAGACGCAGGTGGTTATGAAGTGGTTGTGAGCAACGGCTGCGGTGACGACATATCACCGGTAGCCAACATAGCGCTTCACACCTTCACTCTTAACCCCACAAGCCAGAACTTCGGAGCTTCGGGCAGCAACGGAGTAGTGAACGTTACTTCGACTGGTAGTTGTGCGTGGACTGCAACCAGCAATTCTTCATTCATCACTGTTACGTCCGGAGCGACTGGAAGTGCAAACGGCTCCGTCAACTTTTCGGTTGCGGCCAACCCAACTTCATCGCAACGCACGGGCTCAATCACTATCGCCGGCAAACCTTTCAACGTCACTCAAGACGGTACGACGACGCAGTCGAGTGTCGTTCAGTTCAGTAATTCGAACTACAGCGTTATCGAAGACTGCACCACGGTCACAATTAACGTTAACCGCAGCGGCGACACTTCAGGCGCAGCAACTGTTGACTATGCAACTTCAGACGTTACTGCCAGCGAGCGGCGCGATTACACAACCGCACTGGGCAAACTGCGTTTCGCACCTGGCGAAACCGCAAAGACATTCGTTGTGCTAATCAGTGAGGACTCTTACTTGGAAGGTACTGAAACTTTCAACGTCACTTTGAGTAATCCATCTGGTGCGACTCTTGGTACTTCGGTGGCGACAGTACAAATCAACGACGATCCAACCGAGCCTTTAGTAAATGCAATTGATGATGCGCAAACATCCGTTGGTCAGCACTATCACGACTTCCTAAATCGGCAGGCAGATGCTTCCGGACTGAACTTTTGGACCAGTCAGATCACATCCTGCGGCGCAGACCAGGTGTGTATTGAACTTAAGCGCCTGAATGTCTCAGCCGCGTACTTCCTCTCGATCGAGTTTCAGCAAACCGGCTACCTGGTTGAACGTGTTTACAAAACTGCCTATGGGAACCGCAGCGGCACCTCGACATTCGGAGGCACGCATCAGCTTCCGGTTCCGATCGTGCGTTTCCAGGAATTTCTGCGAGACACGCAGCGGATTGGACAAGGCGTTGTAGTGGGACAGGCAGGGTGGGAGACTGCGCTAGAGAATAACAAGCAAGCATTCACCGCCGAGTTTGTGCAACTCTCACGCTTTACGTCCACTTTTCCGAACGCGATGACTGCGGCGCAGTTCGTTGATGCGCTGAACGTGAACGCCGGGGGCCCTCTATCAGTGTCAGAGCGCAATCAACTGGTAAGCGATCTCTCGACAAACGCGAAAACCCGCGAGCAGATTCTGCGAACGATCGCAGAGCATTCAAACCTCGTTAGCTCAGAATCCAATCGAGCATTTGTCTTGATGCAGTACTTTGGTTACTTGCGACGAAACCCAAATGACGCACCAGACGCGGACTACACTGGCTACGACTTCTGGCTGACGAAGCTCAATCAGTTCGGTGGCAACTTCGTCGATGCGGAAATGGTTAAAGCGTTCATCACTTCAATCGAATATCGATCCCGGTTCGGCCAATGACTATTCGTTGTAGAAATAACTAAAACGTACATGGTTCATCTTTTTTTGAGTTTGGCCAGAGCTTCACTTATCGCGGCATTATCATCCGTACGCTCCCGTTCCTGCCCCTGGTAACCCGCTTGCTGTTCCTTTGCCTTCTGAACTAACAGCCGCTCGCGGTACTGTTCATTGGCGACTTTCATGTCAGCTTCTAAATTGTTTGCAAGCAAGGGCAGTTCTTCAATGGCACATTCCAGTACGAGGATGTCCCCATGAACGCTCGCCGCTCTATTCGATACCGTCCTCATTGCCCATTCCCTGTTGAAAAGCGCAACCCACTCAGGAGTGGGCGCGGCAGAAAGTTGGAAGGGAAACTTTTTGGAATGTCTTCTGGAGCCATCTCGCACTTGGGCCTGTTCTGGGTTGGCAATAATTGTGATGTCATGGAAATCAATGGACACCGGATTCCTCCTTTAGGTTTCGCTTTTCTTATCTCAACACTTTTGCTCGTATCATTTCTGCACCTAATCGGCAATAGAGAAACGAAGCATCGACAGCGAGGACAATTCAATGTACGGCCGAATGCTGTTGAGCGGCTCGCCCACGCAAACTTAAAAAGAAGCCCACTCATGGCGAGTCCGCGCCAAGCGTGTTGAACTAAATCCGGCTGCAATCGGATCGAGGAAACCACGAAAGCCGATAGCTTACCCGTTAGCTTTTCTTTAAATGCTAATGACTAAAGTATTACCTTCAGTGAGGACTGAATTTCTTCGCCCGGATTCACTTTTCCCCTCACTGAAAGGAAGTATCCATGACTACAAGAGCCATGTCTCCGTTGCGTCAACGGATACGAGGATATGCAACTGCGCGGGCATTCGGCAAGAACGCTGAAAGTCTACACGCGCGCCGTGGCCCAACTCGCGCGACACTTCCAGCGTAGTCCGAACAACTCAATTACAAGCAGGTCTCCGACGAACAAGCAATCACGAGCTTGCGCCAGTTATCAGACGAAGCTGTGCGTCTAAGATGACACCCAAATCAGTTAAGAAGCGTCGACGGAGAAGAGCTTCTTCTGCTGGACGAGCGCTTGCCCCCCGAGCGAGGAGTGGAACGCGAAGTAACTGTCCTCCTTGGCATCCTTATTGCCGAGCAGGAACTTAGCTGCCTCAATTCGTTCCAAATGAATGCAGCAAGGAACGACGATCAGCTTAGTTGAATGGAAATGGAGTCAGTCAGCAATTCGGCTCCATTCTTTTGTTGAATGATTCAAAGGGAGAGACTAGTGACCAAAAGCTCAAGCAAACTCGCAATTGTTACTGGCGCTTCCACAGGCATTGGCTATGAACTAGCCAAGTGTTGCGCTCGCGAGGGATTTAATTTGTTAGTTGTGGCAGACGAAGTCGAGATTTATGAAGCCGCTGAAGACTTCAAGAAACTTAATGTACGAGTGGATGCAGTCAAAGCTGATTTGGCGACGACAGAGGGAGTGGACCCTCTTTATGCAGCAATTGAGGATCGCCAGGTAGATGCTTTGCTGGCCAACGCAGGAATTGGACTTGGCGGAGCCTTTTTGGATCAAGATTTCGATGAGGTTGTGCACGTAATTGATACCAACATAACCGGCACGCTCTACCTTGTTCAACGGGTTGGTATAGACATGCGTTCCCGAGGTGAGGGAAGGATTCTTTTCACAGGGTCGATTGCGGGGTTTACGCCGGGAAGCTTTAACGCAACCTACAACGGTACCAAAGCTTTCATTGATTCATTCTCTTTCGCCCTGAGAAATGAATTAAAGGACACCGGCGTGACTGTTACGTGTTTGATGCCAGGCGCAACTCAAACCGAATTCTTCGAACGCGCTGGAATGCTTGACACCAAAATTGGTCAATCAAAAAAAGAGGATCCTGCAGACGTCGCCAAAGCTGGTTTTGAAGCAATGATGAATGGTGAAGGCGATGTAGTAGCTGGTTGGAAGAACAAAGTTATGTCGGCGGCCGCGCTCATAACACCTTCGGATGTCTTAGCGGAACAACACAGAAAGAGAGCTGAGCCTGGTTCAGCGAAAGAATAGAAGGAGCTGGATGAATCAATCACAAGAAATAATAGGTGGTGTCAGTGAAAATGCCGAGGAGACCAATAGTTTGCGTGCCCGTGTCGCAAAGCATCCTCTTCTGACCGGCAGTGTAGTTCTAGTCGGTGCAGGACTGGCATACGCCGCGGCAAGAGCGCTGGTGAGATCCGAAGATTCCATCGTCGCTCAAGAGGTGCATATTGAAACGTCGATCGCGATTGAAAAGCCCCCTGAAGAGCTTTACGCATTTTGGCGCGACTTCACGAACCTTCCGCTGTTCATGAGAAATCTGCAGTCAGTCTCAGTGATTGACGACACGCGCAGTCACTGGATCGCCAGTGGCCCTGCCGGGACTCATGTCGAGTGGGATGCGGAGATCTATAACGAGATTAAGAACGAACTGATTGCCTGGCGTTCCTTGGAGGACGCGGATGTCGTTAACGCTGGTTCTGTACGATTTCAGGTTGGGCCAACGGGTCATGGCACCTTTGTGCGTGTCACGATGAATTACAACCCGCCAGCAGGAAAAGTGGGTGCGGGCCTGGCTGAATTGCTGGGCGCCGAACCTTCGCAGCTAATCAAAGAGGATTTGCGCAGATTAAAACAACTGGCTGAGGCTGGTGAAATCGCAACGATTGATGGACAAACTTCAGGTCGGACTTTGGCGACTACAGCCAAAGCGTAGTGGCGAAGCAGATTGGAAAACAAAGCGAAAACTTCGGGACATCTCGTTCGCCAGATCCTTGTTTCGTTACCGTTTGGATTGCTTGCACTGGCATCTTCGATGTTAATCGTTCGCTGGTTTTGCTGTTGCTGGAGTTACCAGATGGCTTGGTGGCGAATTGGTATCTCGCTTAAGGGTTGGGTTGATGAGGGAGCACATGTTGAAGCTTCGAGTTCATTACTCGGACACGCTGCAAATCGTCCATCACATTAAGCGAACATTCTTAGTGTACACATAGGGAGACATATGAAAGCAGTTTGTTGGAATGGTAAACACAATGTCGAGGTCATGACGGTACCAGACCCGACCATTCTCAATCCTCAAGACGCAATCTTAAAAATTACTACGACCGCGATCTGTGGTTCTGATCTACATCTTTACGATGGCTACATTCCGACGATGGAGAAGGGCGACATCCTTGGCCATGAATTCATGGGTGAAGTGGTCGAAGTTGGCAGTTCCGTTAGGAGATTGAAACGAGGCGATCGAGTGGTTGTTCCGTTTACGATCGCCTGTGGTAGCTGCTTCTTTTGCAACCGCGACTTGTGGTCAGCATGTGACAACAGCAATCCCAACGCAGGAACTGCCGAAGCGCTTTATGGCTTTTCGGGTTCAGGGTTATTTGGATATTCACACATGATGGGTGGCTACGCAGGCGGTCAGGCTGAATACGTTCGCGTGCCATTTGCAGATGTAGGTCCGTTGCCGATTCCGGACGATTTAACTGATGAACAGGTGCTCTTTCTTTCGGACATTTTCCCTACGGGATACATGGCAGCGGAGAACTGCAACATTCAACCTGGTGACACGGTCGCGGTGTGGGGTTGTGGACCCGTGGGTCAATTCGCGATCAAGAGTGCATTTCTTCTCGGCGCCGAACGTGTAATCGCAATTGACGATGTGTCCGGTCGACTGCAAATGGCAGCGGAACAAAGTAACGCCGACACATTGAACTTCAGCGATCAGGATATTTACGAGAAGCTTACCGAGATGACGGGTGGAATGGGTCCTGATGCTTGCATTGATGCTGTAGGACTTGAGGCTCACGGGACAACCATCGATGCTATTTACGATCGAGCTAAGACTGCCTTGTACATGGGCACTGATCGTTCACACGCTCTGCGCCAGGCTATTCGGTCGTGCCGCAAAGGTGGAACCATCTCCGTGCCGGGAGTCTATGGAGGGTTTCTCGACAAGTTTCCTTTCGGCGCCGCATTTTCCAAGGGACTAACTTTCAAGATGGGTCAAACGAACGTTCATAAATATCTTCGTCCCCTACTGAAACTTATTCAGGATGGAAAAATTGACCCGTCCTTTGTGATAACTCACCGACTCGATCTGAAGAGTGCAGCAGCAGGATATAGCACCTTTAAAAAAGATAAAGACAACTGCATCAAGATCGTTATGAAGCCCAGTTTGAATTAAATCAATCAGAAACCTTGGGAGGAACAAATGGATCCATTTGAATTACTGAAGGCCGACCATAAAAAAGTGGCCGGACTTTTTGATCGGCTCGAATCGACCAGTGGAAAAAGTAAGTTGGACGTATTCAAGCAAATCAAGAGCGAGCTTGAGGTTCACACTCACATCGAGGAAAAGATTTTCTATCCCGCTCTGGAAAAGCCAGAAGGGACGCACGACCTGACCCTTGAAGCTTACGAAGAGCACAAGGTGGTTAAGACTCTTCTGGCTGAGTTGTCAGGGGCGAAGAGCGCCGATGATGAGTGGCAAGCAAAAGCGAAGGTGCTGCGCGAGAACGTCGAGCATCACGTTGAGGAAGAGGAGAATGAGTTATTCGACAAAGCTGACGATGCTCTTAGCGCCGAAGAGTTGGAGACCCTGGGAAACAAAATGGAAGCCGAGAAAGCGCGCAAGCTTGGTCAGCCGGTTCCAAAGTCGAAGGAGATGTCGACAAAGTCGGCAAAGAGCGAATCTGCCAAACCTGGTCTAATTGGGACGATCGCAAACCTTGTAGGGCTTGGTACTAGTAGTAAGAAGCCTGCGAAAAAGGCGAAGAAGAAAAAGACATCTGGCAGTAAGTCTACCAAGAAGGCTGCTAAAGCTAAGCCCAAGGCCAGTAAGTCGATGGCGAGCAAGAAGACTGGCACACGTGCATCCTCAACGCTAGCGAAAGCCACAACCAAAAGAACAGTTTCAAAATCTTCGAAAAGACAAACAGCGACCGGCTCGAAGAAGGCCGCCAAAAAGCGTTAGCCTTCTCAAAACTACCCGGTGAGGTCGAACTAGTCTCTGAAACGAACAGTTGGACCTCACGCATATTCGAGTCTGACAGGTCAGTAAGTTGGAGTGTTCCTACAAGGTATGGAGTTGCTAGACACTCTTCAGTGGCCGGCGATGGTAATAACCGTCATCGCGGCATGGTTCGTGGCTTCTCAGAAGAAGTTCAGCAGGAATTGGGGATTCTGGCTCTTCCTTTTAAGCAACGTGCTATGGATTGTCTGGGGCTTCCATGATGGCGCACATGCGCTCATGTTGTTGCAAATCTGCTTGGCCATCTTGAACATCAGAGGAGCCCGAAAGAATCGCACTAACGGAGCCAAAACGATTCCCTGAGTCTTCAGTCTATGTAGAAAAATTTATGCAGCGTGTGGTGGTTATGGCAAGACCTCGTCGAGTTCGAAATCATTCTCAATCCTCAACATGGAATCTTTAGAAATACCTCGACCGTAAGGAGATTTATGAGCGCTCTGGTACCTAAAGTCACCCGCGAGTTAACAAAGATGAAGCGTACGCTCCGCAATGTCTTTGGAGTCGACAAACTGCGGCCGGGGCAGGCCGAAGTAATTAGGTCTGTACTCGAAGGTAAGAACACTCTAGCCATCATGCCTACTGGAGCGGGCAAATCACTTTGTTATCAACTGCCAGCGTTACATATCCCGGGAACTACAATTGTAGTTTCGCCACTCATTTCGCTAATGAAGGACCAAGTCGATAAATTGGAAATAGCCGGATTGGAAGCGTCGCAATTAAACAGTTCGCTCACCTCACGCGAGCAGCAGGAAAATCTCGACCAGATCGAAACTGAAAATAATGACTTTATCTTCGTTACACCTGAGCGGTTTACAAACCAGGCATTTCTGGCGGAGCTACGAAAGAACACAATTGACCTGGTTGTCATAGACGAGGCCCATTGCATATCGGAGTGGGGCCATGACTTTCGGCCCGCATATCTCTCTCTTGGAAGTGCGATCAAAACGCTCGGTTCGCCGCCCGTGCTGGGTCTGACAGCAACGGCTACTGCTGAAGTTACCGACGACATTGAAATGCAGTTGGACTTGGGAAAGTTTCGGATTGTAAACACAGGAATTCACCGGCCAAATCTTTGCTATCAAGTGAAACGAGTTACGAATGAGCGTGAGAAGCATGAAGAGCTGGTACGTGTGATCCAGGAAAGTGATGGTTTTGGGATTGTCTATGCCGCGACAGTGAAGACCGTCGATGACTTATCAGCCTGGTTGCGGGGCTTTGATTTCAAGGTCGAAAAGTATCATGGCCGAATGAAGGCCAGCGAACGCAAGCAGAATCAGGAAGCGTTCATGGCGGGAGAACTGAAAGCAATCGTCGCCACCAATGCGTTTGGCATGGGCATCGACAAGCCGGACATACGCTTTGTAGTGCACTATCAAATGCCGGGTTCGCTCGAGGCCTACTACCAGGAATCAGGCCGTGCGGGTCGGGATGGTGAACCTGCGAAATGCGTGCTTTTTTATCAGCTCAATGATCGTCGCACGCAGCAATTCTTTCTCGGTGGTAAACATCCGAAGTTCGATGACATCCTTACCGTTTACCAAACACTTGAGACCATCGGCGCACACGAACCCGTCGAACTTGCGGCTATCGAGGAACATACCAACACTGTCAAAGATAAAAAGGTACGCGTAGTCCTATCGCTCCTTAAAGAGATCGACCTTGTTAGAGAGTTGCGCGGATGCCGTTTTCGCTTGTTACGTCTCGACGTAGGGCGCACGGAACTTGAAGAATTGGCACGTCTGTCTGAAGAAAAGGCCGCGAAGGATCGGGAGAAACTGGAACGAGTAATGCTTTACGGACAAAGTGCCGCTTGCCGCTGGCGTCTGCTTCATGACTACTTCGGTGAAGAGATGCAGGGTGAGCAATGCGGCACGTGCGACAACTGTCTTCAGCCGCTCGAAGAACAATTCGGGTTGACCAATTTAACAGCTCAGTTAGCAGTGTAGACAACCAACCACGGTTACTGCGACACAAGTTCTATTTTCTGAATCGATAAAGAAGTGGCCCAGTTAGAGCGCTCAATTCCAGACATTGCTTGCAAGAATGCAGCGCGTGCCTTGCAGCTTGGCACCTGCGGATTTGGCTTGGCCAAAGAGATGTATGGGCGCGCCTTCTCGTGTGTTGAGATTCAGCATACGTTTTATCAGCCACCCCAAATCAAAACGTTGGAGCGCTGGCGGCTGGAGATGCCGTTGGATTTTGAGTTCACTATTAAAGCTTGGCAATTGATCACGCATGACTCCAGGAGTCCAACCTATAGGAGACTGAAACGGAAACTATCTGAGACTGAAAGCAAGGAGGCTGGGTATTTTCGCTCGACTTCAATAGTAAAGGACGCGTGGGACACAACGCTCGCATCAGCCAAAGCGCTAAAAGCCAAAACGATTCTCTTTCAATGTCCGGCAAGTTTCAAACAGAGTGAAGAGAATATTGAGAGTATGGAGAAATTCTTCTCCTCAATAGATCGACAGGATCTGGACTTGTGCTGGGAGCCGCGTGGAAGTTGGGATATGGCGCTGTTACGATCAATTTGCACTCAGCTGCGGTTGCGCCACGTAGTCGACCCCTTTGTTGGGAAAACGTCAACCCCAGATAAATGCTATTTCCGCCTTCATGGAAAGAATGGATGGCGTTATGAGTATGAAACTGGCGAGCTCGAAGAGTTGGCAGTCGCACTCTCAGGAAATGTCGGTTACGTGTTTTTTAATAATAGTAAGATGACAGAAGACGCTTCAAGATTTTGCCGAGTTCTCAACGATCGGGAAGCGTAAATCCAACTGTTTCGGATCACCACCACTGGCAACTCAATGTGGTGGCCGAGTTGCTAATCTTCTGGAACGCCAAACTTGTCCTCAAAGGCGATTAATAGGAGTGGGCTTGAATTATAACCGCCACTCCAGTATTCGATTACATCGTGACTCGCATCCGGCACGCTGGTACTCACAGCATGCGCTGGAGCTCATCTCTCCTTCTTGCTCGATTTTTTGCAGTCGTTCCGGTCGCCTGCTTGCCCCTCGCTTGGGAAGGTATAATAGTTTTCCTCGACTAATGTCACTCACGTGCCGCATTGACTGACAATGTTTGAAGTCCCATTATGAAGGCTCCTCGGGCAGTTCATCCCCAAAATAGTTCGTGGCCCTCGGCTGAGCAATAGGTCAGATGCACGATCACGACGCTGGAAAAACTTCAGTTTATTCGGGCGCTGCAGCGGCGACTGAAAATCTCGAGGTTAATGAATTTGATCCCCTGATAACCGACAAAGCAGAAGTTGTTAAGCGCAATCTTCAGCTAACGGCCCAAGTCCGTTATTTTGAGGCAATACTATCTTCTATTAGTGACTTTGCCTATGTCTTCAACGAACAGGGCCGGTTCGTTCTTATCAATCAATCATTGCTTGATCTCTGGGGCTTAAAGTCGGACGAAGCGCTCGGGAAGAATTTCTTTGACCTCAAATATCCCGACGATTTGGCCGCCAGACTACAGCGACAGATCCGAGAGGTTTTCGAAACCAGGCAAAGGGTGACTGATGAAACGCCTTATATCAGTCCTACTGGGGTGGTGGGGTATTACGAGTATATCTTCAGTCCATTCTTTGGTGCCGACGGTTCCGTAGAACTTGTTGTCGGCACTACCCGCAACATCACCAGCCGCAAGCAAGCGGAAGAAGAAATCAAACATTTAGGCGAGCGTAATCGCGACATTCTGGAGAGCATCACGGATGCATTTTTCGCTGTCGACCGTGATTGGCGCTTTACGTATGTCAATTCACAAGCTGAGCGTCTGCTGGACCGCACCCCAGGTGATTTGCTTGGAAAAGTCATTTGGGATGTATACCCGGGGCTGGTCGGAAGTGAGTTTGAAACAGCTTACCTTCAAGCGGCGAATGAAGGGGTTGGTTCAAACCTAACCGCCTTCTATCCCGACCATCAACGATGGTACGAGGCCAATTGTTATCCCGCTCCGAACGGCATCACCATTTATTTTCGGAATGTGACCGAGCGCGTAAAAGTGGAACAAGCCTTACAAGAATCAGACCGCCGAAAGGATGAGTTTTTAGCCACCCTGGCGCACGAGCTACGGAACCCGCTGGCTCCGATTCGTTCGGGGTTGGAAGTTATCCGCAGAATGGGCGATGACCGGGAACGATTGGAAGCGACGTTGGATATCCTCCAGCGGCAAACCAATCAAATTGTTCATCTCGTTGATGACCTGCTCGACATCGCACGGATCTCACAGGGCAAAATCCACCTCAGAAAGGAGCGGATTGAGCTAAAGATGGCGGTCGAGATAGCGTTGGAAAGTAGTAAGGAGTTAATTGATGAAGCCGAAAACGAACTCCTCGTGACGCTTCCTGCTGAACCGATTTACCTTGAGGCTGATCTTACGCGCGTAGCCCAGATTTTTCTGAATATTTTGAACAATGCGGCAAGATTTAGCACGAAGGCTGGGACTATCTCGCTCGTCGCCCATACCACTGAAGATAAAGCTATTGTTAGCGTCAAGGATACGGGTCTGGGAATCCCACCGGAAATGCTCACAAACATCTTCGATATGTTTGGCCAAATTGAGACACCTGACGAACAAACGCGAGGAGGGTTAGGAATCGGTTTGAGCGTCGTGAGGAAGCTGGTTGAAATGCACGGCGGGTCGGTTCAGGCTTTGAGCGATGGATTGGGAAAGGGAAGCGAGTTTGTCGTAACGCTACCGCTCGCAACCGAAGAGTCGGAAGCAAAAGCCACTTACGAATCGGCAGAAGATGTCACGCAATCGGCGCAATTGAAAATGCCGGATGACGACTCGGCCTCACGTCCTGAAGAAAAGTCACATCGGATTCTAGTAGTGGACGACAACGATGATGCGGCGGTTATGCTTGCGACCCTTCTATCAATAGAGGGGCATTCCGTTCGCATCGCTCATGACGGCAAAGCTGCCCTCAATATTGCCGAAGAGTTTCAGCCCGAAATCTGCTTCTGCGACATTGGCATGCCCGACATGAATGGATACGAGCTAGCTTCGCGACTGCGCTCACTCTTTCCTCAGTGTTTACTGATTTCAGTTTCGGGTTGGGGACGCGAAGAAGATCGACGTCGGTCACAGGAATCTGGATTTAATCATCATCTCGTTAAGCCGGTCGCCTTCGAAGATATAATGAATCTAATTCACCATCCGCCCCTCACAGGTTTCGATCGCCGAAATGTCTAGTTGAATCTGGGAATCAAGACAAACCCACAAATAAAGCTAAGTACACAATGCACCGCCAAGGCTCTCCGACTGACTAACGGAGTTGAGGTCGATTGAATCGTCGTGGCTAGCCGGGCTCACAGCATTAGTGTTTTGAGTTTGTTATCTCCATTCCACTTTTAACGTTGACGGCTGCTCAAACCCGAGGGCCTCATTGGCGGTATTGATTCGTAGTCTCTCAACAAGATTTCGCTGTTCCTCGGCTCGTTGCCTTAGGCGCTCATTAATCGTGAGTTTTTCAAATTTCAAAGATAGGAGACGCGCTTCGAGGCAGAATTGTGCTGAAGCACCTCTTCGAGATTTGGCGCGTCGAGTCTCTTCTCGAGGTCCATGTTAACGAGTCAGAAGCTCCACGTGACATTCGTTCTGGCTAGAAGTGTATGAATTCGTAGGGGGCGAAGGGGCACGCTCTTTGCCGATGTCAGCAAAGACGGTATCGGTTTGAGTGAAAAGCATTCAGCTGCGACGCCAGGGTTCGTAATCGGCATCCGTAAGAGTACGTTCGCGCAGCTGTATCCGTTAGGGAATCACTTTTGTCGGTTGCCGTTAGTGCTAGTCAACAACAAGGTCGACTATCGAACCGTTAACCAAAAGGGGAATAGATGGCAACCAAAAAGAACACCAGGAAAAAGTCTACTAGTAAGGCCGCGAAGAAGGCAGACTCAAAGACATCACGCGCCGCGACGAGCAAAAAGGGCGCAGCCAAGAAGTCGAAGTCCAAATCATCACCCGGAATCTTCAGTAGAGTTAAGAAAGTTGCGGGCAAAGTTCTGTCGGGTGCCGCTGCAGGAGCGGCGAAGGGTGCAGTGGTAGGTGCCGCCGAAGCTGGAAGTGAAGCTACGGGAATCAGTCAGGCTTCCAAAGCCGGAACGAAAGACAAATCCAATACGCAAAGCTAAGTAAACATTCAACGCCTTCATTCTTAATGGGAACGAATTGAAGTCATATGAGTGTATCGTTGTTGTTCATTGCAGAACGGACATCTCCTGTCATGGACATACTCGATGCATACGTACGTCGATAATCCACGCGCTCTGTCCACGCCGAAAGTGAATCTCACCAGCTAACACAGACTCGACCCCCATTCCCAACATTGCAGTCACCTCAATCCGGAGTTAGATGTTCGGCTTCAAAATTGCTAACACTCTTCTTACGCAAAAACGAAATCAGTGAGTGGAGTCGAAGTTACTCGTTCACTTAACTGCAATTACTAAGCAAGGAGCAAAATGGTAGAAACAACAGGATCAAGGAAAGCACAATCAGGCATGGTTACCGGACTATTCCGAGACAGGGAAAGTGCAGAGCGAGCATACGGTTCGCTAACCGACCGAGGTTATAGCCAAGACGACGTCAATCTCGTGATGTCAGATGAAACCAGAAAAAAACATTTCGCAGTCGACGATCGCGAAACTGAATTAGGCAACAAAGCTCTGAAAGGCGCTGGAACGGGAGCGGCGGTTGGTGGTGCGGTAGGCGCAACATTGGCAGCAATCGCTGCTATCGGAACGACCCTGGCTTTACCAGGTCCTGGACTGCTCGTCGCTGGGCCAATCGCAGCGGCGTTAGCAGGAGCAGGCGCGGGCGGCGCCACAGGTGGATTAATCGGAGCCCTTGTCGGAGCTGGAATACCCGAAGAGCGCGTCAAGGATTACGAGGAAGGTATTAAGAACGGCGGCATTATGATGGGTGTAACGCCTCGCACACAGGAAGACGCTGCCTACTTCGAAGAAGATTGGAAGAAGAACCGCGGCGAGCAAGTTTATCGCTAGTCGAATGCGAAAAGGAAACAGGATGAATCGAACCATATTAGGTATATGTCTGGTGGCGATAGTTGGACTCGCTGGAGCCTGCAATAGCGGGAACTCCCCGGTCCAAACTAATGCGAATGCCAACCAAAACCTGAACGCGAACACTGCCCCGGCGAATGTAGGTGTTGTCACTAATAACAATGGGAACGAAAACACTGCAGGTGTTCGTCCTATCAACAGTAACAACAGCAATCAGACCGGCAACAAAAAGGGTGGCAACGCAAACAAATAACTGGACTCAGTTTGGTGAATAGTTGGCCGCCAAGTTTGGCGAAAGGGTAAAAGCCCTTTCGCCTCTTTTCTTGAGGCTGAAATGATCATTTCGACACTGCGTGCGTTCAATCGATGTAAGGTCGCGATCCTTCGTCAATGGGTCCTTTTTTGAACAGTTTTCCGCCCGGGCACTTTACTCGTCTGCTTATCGGACGGGTGAACATCCTGTAACGAAATAATCGACAACCAAAGTTACTTATCAAACCCAGGTCACGAGCAGAGGGGGAATATGAAGAACAACACTGTCAGCACTAATCAAGTAACAGAACTACTTTATCAGGCACTTGAAACGGAAAAAGGCGGCGTGCAGATCTACACGACCGCACTCCGCTGCGCCTTGAATAAGGATCTAAAACAGGAATGGAACAAATATCTCGAACAAACCAAGACGCATGTCCAGGTCGTTTCTGACATCTTGACAGGAATGAACCTCGATCTCGAAACAGAAACACCCGGTCGGAAGATCGTTCGTCATATTGGTGATTCACTTGTGCAAGCCATGGAGATGGCTCTCAAAGGTCCAGACATCGCTGCGGCGCAAATCGTAGCTGCCGAATGCGTAACGCTCGCCGAAACGAAAGATCACCTCAACTGGGAATTGATTGGTGAGATTGCCAAGAAATCAGCCGATGGATCAGAAGCTTTAAAGCAGGCACATGATCAGGTCGAGCCTGAAGAAGATGAACATCTCTACCACACGAGCGGATGGACCCGCGAGCTCTGGATAGAAGCGCTGGGAATGCCCGCAGTGTTGCCACCTCCCGAAGAAGAGCAGGACGTCCACACGGCCATCGAAGCAGCACGAGCCAAGAAATCACGGGCACAGAAAGCCTGATTGACCGCTGGCGTAGAAAATTTACTAACGGTTGCCAATTGAGGCTGACTAAGGGGGGATATGACCACGAGAAAAGTAAGTCCAAAAAATCGTAAGAGTCCGAGTAAAGCGAAGCTATTACGAACTACTGATCGGGTAGATGAAAGACTTGATCGACGGAACAACGACGCCAAGATCGACGACTTACAAAAGAACACCGAAGATAGTGGTGGAGAGTTTCTCACCACGAATCAAGGCGTTCGCATAAACGACAATCAAAACTCACTGAAAGCAGGCGACCGCGGCGCGACCTTACTTGAAGATTTCATTCTGCGTGAGAAGATCACCCACTTCGATCACGAAAGAATTCCGGAGAGAGTGGTACACGCACGCGGCTCTGCAGCTCATGGTCACTTTCAGGTTTACGAGTCGATGGCCCAATATACCAAGGCGGCGTTTTTACAAGACCCGTCGGTCAAGACGCCGGTGTTTGTACGTTTCTCGACTGTCGCCGGCTCACGTGGCTCGAGTGATCTTGCGCGTGACGTGCGCGGTTTTGCGGTCAAGTTCTACACTCAGCAGGGAAACTTCGACATCGTCGGTAACAACATGCCTGTGTTCTTCATTCAGGATGCGATGAAGTTCCCGGATCTGGTCCACGCGGTAAAACCTGAGCCTCACAACGAGATACCGCAAGCCGCATCAGCGCACGATACCTTCTGGGACTTCATTTCATTAATGCCCGAATCGATGCACATGATCATGTGGGTAATGTCGGATCGGGCAATTCCAAGAAGTTTGCGGATGATGGAAGGGTTTGGAGTTCATACCTTCAGGCTCATCAACGAGAAGGGAAAGTCACGCTTTGTGAAATTTCACTGGAAGCCGTTACTCGGTCTCCATTCGGTAGTTTGGGACGAAGCACAAAAGATCTCGGGTAAGGACCCCGATTTCCACCGGCGGGATCTTTGGGAAGCCATTGAGAATGGTGATTTTCCAGAGTGGGAATTCGGTGTGCAGATCGTCGACGAAAAGGACGAGCACAAGTTTTCTTTTGACTTGCTGGATCCGACAAAGATTATTCCGGAGGAAATTGTTCCGGTGCGTCGTATCGGCAAGCTCACACTCAATCGCAACCCTGAGAACTTCTTTGCAGAAACCGAGCAGGTAGCGTTTCACGTTGGCAATATCGTTCCTGGCATTGATTTCACCAACGATCCATTGATGCAGGGCCGATTGTTTTCGTATACCGACACTCAATTAATCCGTCTTGGTGGTCCAAACTTTCACGAGATTCCGATCAACCGGCCGCTAGCGCCGGTGCATAACAACCAGCGGGACGGCTTCATGCGCCAAGCGGTGAATCGTGGGCAGACAAGTTACGAACCGAATAGCCTTAGGGGAGGTTGTCCATTTCAGGCAGGCGCGGACATGGGAGGATTTACGAGCTTCGCAGAAAGGATTGACGCGCAGAAGGTCAGAGCACGCAGTGCGAGTTTCTTTGATCACTTTAGTCAGGCGACCTTGTTCTTTAATAGTCAGTCGGAACCTGAGAAGCAACACATCATTCGAGCGCTGCGGTTTGAACTGGGAAAGGTCGAGACCCCTCCGATCCGGGAACGTATGTTGGCACTGCTGGCCCAGGTCGACAAAGGGCTCGCGACCAGTGTTGCCGAAGGATTAGGAGCAAAGGTTCCAGCGAAGCTGGATAAGCCAATGAACATGAGCATTCCAGGCGGTGCTGATCCGCGTAAGTTTCAACCTAAACAAGTGGCTCAGGAAATCGAAACTTCGCCGGCGCTTAGGATGGTGAACAACCCGAATTTTCCGAACGACTCGATTAAGACTCGCAAGATTGCGGTGCTCATTGCCGATGGATTCGACGATGCTGCGGTCGATGAAATGAACAAGGCGTTGCTCACGGCGGGTGCAACGCCGAAAACAGTCGCGCCTCGCCTCGGTATAGTGACAGGAGGTAATGGAGTTCAGTTGAAGGCTGACTTCAGTTTTCTAACCGCTTCTTCAGTCCTGTTCGACGCGGTCTTTGTGCCCGGAGGTGATACGAGCATCACAGCTCTTTCAAAGCAAGACGGAGCTGGTGAATTTGTTTCCGAAGCTTATAAGCACTGTAAGACGATTGCTGCTAGTGGTGCGGGAGTAGGATTGTTAGCAACGGCGCTTGTGGGCAAGTTCAGCGAGTCTGATGACCTGGGCGACGGAGTTGCGGTCAATGATGGCGTAGTGACCAGTCGTGAAGGATCGATCAAAGGCCTGGCGGATGCTTTTATCGCAGCCCTTGCGTTACACCGTCATTGGGAGCGTGAGACTGGACCATGAGCGAGTCATCTGAAGCCAGATACGAGTCCGAGACTCATTCAACTAATTCCGTCGATCAGTTGACTGAGCGAAACGTTACGGTCATCCGCGAACTCGAGGAAGCCGCCAAAGAGGAACGCACGCGGACCGACCGATTTGCCGAAGCTATTGCCAACTTCTGCGGCAGCATGACATTCGTATGGGTACACGTTGTCTGGTTCGGAATTTGGATTTTGATCAATGTGATACCCCGCCTACCGCACATTGATCCCTTCCCATTCACTTTTCTCACACTCGTTGTTTCTCTCGAAGCGATCTTCTTATCAACATTCATCCTCATCAGTCAGAATCACGATTCCAAGATTAGTGAAAGACGAAACCATCTTGACTTGCAGATCAATTTACTGAGTGAACAAGAGAACACACAGATGTTAGTGATGCTGCGGGCTATTGCGGAAAAAGTTGGCGCCAATCTTAGTCGTGACGATCAGGTGGAGGCGTTGAGTGAAGAGACGGAACCGCAGCGCCTGGTGAAACAAATTAAAGCGCGAGAAGTAGATTAGTCGTCTGGAGGCCTTTGTGAAAAGAGCAGGAGTTGTCTCATTGATCCTGATGCTAACTTCAGGATGCGTAGTTGTTGGTGGTTACAGCAGTGGCCGAGGATGGTATCTATGGCCGGGAACCATTGTCATTTTCCTGGTAGTTGCGGTCCTCTTTTTAATTTTCAGGCGACGCACGTGAGTTTTACGTCCCGGCAGTGGACCAAAGAGAAGCTGACAAAAGCATACCAATACCCGGCAAGTGTGAGATGCAACCGTGACCCGTCGGGCATGGCGTACCAGCTTGCTGCCCCGGTTGCGATACCGCTCCGCAAAGATCCATAGGCCAGGCGTGTAGACCAGGATCAGCAGAGCGACTTCCACCATGACTGAGTTGCGCACCCGCGAGGCCGGAGTCGATGGCCGCGTGGAATTCCGGCACGTCGGTGGGGACGATAATGCGCTGAGCCACGAAGCTTTTCACCGCGGGGCTGATGCGAGAATGTACGATCACTTCGGCCACAACCAACATCGGCAGCGCAATCAGAAAACGGACGTGCGCTTCGATATCGTATAGGAGCGGGACCTTAATGGAGCCGTGCAGCGCATGACCCCCGATCAACGACAACAACAACAGCGGGAGCCACGCGAAAACCGCGATCACCATTACCCGCCGGCCGACCAACTCAAACGCATCTCCGGACAGATGCGCTCGCCGGAACAGTTGATACAGCGGACCGCCGAGCACCAGAGAGAAGTCCGCGGTTCGTCTAAAATTTCAGGCTTGGTCATATGTAGCGCCCCCTGTCTTTTCGAGCCCCTATTCCGGCTCCATAACGACTTCCACCTGTCCAGAGCTCACCGCCTTTTTGAAGGTTGCATGGTCGCGTTCGTTTTGATCGGCATAAGCTTTGGCGAACACGGCGATGGCTTTGTCGAAGGAGTCGCCTTTTCCCAGATAACCAGTAATCTGTGTCGGCGAGCCGGAGCGGGCGTGCGCCTTTGCCAGCGCCCAGCCGCAAAACTCGGCATACTGGGTCATCACGCTCGTACTGAATAAGTCGACCAGAGCCCCAACCTTCATGTCCCTGAGCTGGCGGACATAGAAATGCCGGCCGAGCTTGCCCTTCGCCCAGCCAAGGAAGATGTCGCTCGCCGATTGCATAAGCCGGTACCCGTTCACGATCCGCTGCCCATGATTGGGGTAGATGCTCTTGCCGGCATACGCCTCCAACACCGAGGGGCGCGCCTCTTTGACCTGGAGGAACAGTGGATCCCGTTCGCTGGCCATCATGAGCATCACCGCGCAGAGGGTTCCCACACTGCCGACACCGACCACCTTGATGGCAATGTCCTTGATCTCATAACGGTCGATGAGCACTCGCCGGTCCTCCTGCAGCGATTCCCGGTACTGGCCAAAGGCGGCCCGGGCACCCGTGAGCAAATCTTCCTCACCCTCGGCACTCGGGTGGTAGAGCAGCGGCGGGTTGTCCTTAATGGTTGGCGACTCACCGGCGATCGCCGCGAGTTTGGGAAAATCGTGCTCCAACACGCTGCGAGCACGGGCAGCTTCGAAGCGTTTCAGGCCCCGCTTGCGGGTCTCCTTGTCCTTAACCATCGCGGCTAGTTTGTCGATCTCGATGCTGGCGTACCACACCTCCAGCACCGGCAGTTGGCTGTATTCCGCCATCCGTTTCCGATACGAGCGCACACACGCTAGCACGGCATCGCGCGCGCAAACTTCGCTGAAACCACTGTTACGACAGGCAACAACGACGCTCGCGGCCAGGCGCTTGACGTCCCACTCCCATGGCGCGGGGAGCGTCTCGTCGAGGTCGTTGATGTCGAAAACAAGCCGTCGTTCAGGCGTGGCAAAACCACCGAAGTTCAGCAGATGGCCATCGCCGCACACTTGCACGCGTAAGCCGCTGGCCGGCGTGCTCGTCAGGTCGGCGGCCATGTTGAGCGCCGCGCCGCGATAGAAGGTGAACGGCGTCCGCACCATGCGCCCGTAGCGAATCGGGATCAGTTCCGGAATGCGTCCCTTGCTTGACTCCTCGAGCAACCGCACCGGATCAGGGCGGTTGCGCGGCGCTTTCCAGACCTCGTGCGATTTGCGCGGGCACTTGTCCCTTAGGCTCTTGCCCATCGCGTAGAGTTCAGCCTGTGAAGGACGCGAGGCAACGGCCGTTTTCTTACTGCTTGATGTTTTCTTCATGTTATTCGTCTCTTACTCAACTAATAGATCCACTGCAACCGGAGTTGTAGCGCGTTAGTATGGCCAATCGCATTAGACCGATTAAGGTCAGAAAACCCATAGCCGCCGCTCATGTGCCACTGTGGCGAAGTCCACCAGTTCGCGCCGATGTAGTACTTGTTTAGGATGCCGCCCTTAACCAACTTGTCATCGAGATTCAAATGAGAATAGCGGCCCACGATTTCGACTGCGCCCCAACTAGATTTCGGAATGATGCGCCGAGCGAAACCAACCTTCCTGTCATAGGGCCGGTTCTCACCCGTGAGAACATAGCTGGCAGTAACATAGAAACCACTGAATCCCGGGTTCTGCATTTGTGTGGAGTTGACCCAGGCGTGAGCATATTCACTCAAGAGAGAGAGCGGTCCGTTGGTGTAAAGGGCTTCGAAGGCCAGCTCGGTCGCGTGGGTGGCCTGGAGGTCGCCCGTATCAACGTAGTTATCAATGACATTCGATTCAGGCCGGCCCTTGAAACGAAGGTTGCCGGTGCTGCTGGAGCCGACGTAGCGCGCTCCAACTCCCAGATGCAAGTATTCGCGGCCATCCTCACTGACTATCGGCAAACCCGTCAGCCTTCCCGACACCTGTGTGCCGCCATCGCTAAACTTTACCTTCTGAGTCTTCCAGTCATTGAAAATGCCGACGTTCAAAGCGATGTGATCCTTGAAGAAATTATCGGAATACTTAATCCCTCTGTTTCGTGAGACGAAAAACGGACTCAGCATGCGTTCCTGCTGAGGCAGAAACGCGGCGTCGCCAACCATCTCGTAAATGAAAGGCTCTTTCTGCTTTCCGATGGTGATGCGCGCTTTTTTCCAGAGGGGTATGGTGAGGAAATAGTCCACCGCGTCAAAGATGTCATCTGATGAACTCTTACGGTGCTCGTGGTAGTCGTAAGCCAAATAGTAGGTCCACGGCTTCTCAAATTTGATCGCTCCGCTAAGCAGTATCCGGCCTGATCGCAGGTCGCCGATGCCTCCCTGTTGGCCTACCTGTGATCTGCTGCCGGCATCCTGGGTGATAAACGTGTAATCCTGAATGAAAGCAAATCCAACTCGAAACTTGAACACCCTGGTGTCGAGGGTAGTCACGTTCGGCGCAAGCTCAGGAAAGACGTAATGCACCTTGGAGGGTCTAGTCTCAACAGTGGGCGGACCGTCATAGTTACCGACGGTCACTTCAGTGGTCTGCGGGTCCGACGCGGGTGCGGCGGAAGGACTGGGCAAAGGTGATGGCTTAACGGTTTGGGCAAACGGTTGCGAGCCAAGCAGGAAAATTAAAGCGGCGACTGCTACCAACAGGCCAAACCGCCTCAATGGACTCTCGTCATTCATTATTTCCTGATCTCTCTCCATCCAAACGAAACCTCAGAGCTGAATCACTTAACCAAATCGATCTCGCCCGGACTCCGTCGACTCTGCGAACTACGGTTTCAAATCCAACTCTTTGAGTTTCTTCGCCGCCGTGCCGAACTGGCCGAGCTGGTAAACGGCCGCGCCCGCGGGAGAGAAGGTGAACTTCTCAAACGGTTCGGCCAGCATTTTGTCGAGGTATTCTTTTGGAGCGACGCCGGTGGTGACGTGCGGATTAAAATTCGCGCCGGAGCCCTTTGGCACAAACGCCGCAACGTATCCGATCAAGGCCGGGTCGATGACCGGATCATCGGGCGTGGTGACGAACGCAGACGAGTCTCCGGTCTTCACCGTGAACGGCGCCACGGCAGCAATCAGATCCGTTTGCAGCTTGAGCAATTCCGGCGTCGGCTTCGCGACGATGCCCGCCAGGCCAATGGGCCCGCTCGGGATGTAGTAGTACTTGAAGGCTTCCAGCTTTAATCCACTCACGTTGGTGCGGGCGAGAACCTGGCCGGCGGCGGCGTAGACCTTGTTGAGATCCACTGTGCGGACGAAGCGCTGGATCATCGTGATGTGCGGAGTGTGCGTCGCATCAAGAGCGAAACCTTTCGGGAAGACCTTGAGCAGGCGCGCGTTGTTGTCGGCGGAATGTTGGAGCATCGTGGTGTCCGGCTCCAGGAGGATGTCGATGGCCGTAACCGGGGACTGCGCGGCGGGGAAGACGGTCTTCCAATCGTCCTTCATGCTGACCACGGTCCAGCCGTCCTTCTTCGCATGGTCTTCCAGCGCGGGCGTGAAGAAACCGTACTTGACGTCCGGTAGTCCGCGCGCGGGGCCGTAGGCAAATTCGCGAGCTGCGTCGTCGTGCAACACCAGCAGTTCGAACCGTGCTCCGCTCCCGCCCTGCGTGTATTCCAGCATCTGCTGGTCGCCCACTGAGTTTCCAAACGCGGCAATGGGCCGGCGGCCAATGTGCTGATTGATGCCGACGGGCTTGTCGCCCTTGTCGTCGTTGAAGT
>Ga0163163_10000610_pt1 | contig 31130 bp, 30 predicted proteins | sample S65metaG_FD_119766 | JGI IMG/M metagenome (GOLD analysis project Ga0163163, IMG submission 119766) | Switchgrass rhizosphere microbial communities from Kellogg Biological Station, Michigan, USA - S6-5 metaG | ecosystem: Host-associated > Plants > Roots > Rhizosphere > Soil | place: USA... | reverse complement strand
TCCGCGGGCAATCCGTCCATATAGAAGAAGGAAGAATACAAGGCGTTGACATCCCGATCATTTCACCAAATAGATGAAAATCTCCTCGAGCAGGGGGACGGTGCAGAATGAAAACGAACGACCGGCCGCCAATGCCGGCAAAACCGACTCTCATCGATTTTTTCAATCTGCGTTTTCAGGAACAAGCTCAGCACGTATTTCAGAGTGCGGCCCGCGCGATGAAAAATGGAGTTCCGGAAGAAACGATCTTTGCCTGCCTGCTGCACGATACTGGGATGGCAATTCAAATGGCCGATCATGGATACGTCGCGGCGGCCATGTACGAGCCCTACGTCCGTGAAGAAGTCTCCTGGGCAATCCGCTATCACCAGGCGCTCCGATTTTTTCCCGATCCTGCGGTGGGCTACGAGTATCCCACGATGTACTACGATTTATTTGGCAAAGACTTTTCGCCCGAACCATATATACACAGAGACGCGGACTACGCGACGAAGCATCCCTGGTACATGAAGGCACGGCTGATCACACTCAACGATGAATACAGCTTTGATACCAGTATCACGCTGAACATCGAACCGTTCGTCGATATCATTGGCCGGAATTTCAAGCAACCTGCCGAAGGACTGGGCTGGGACGACAGTCGGTCCTCCTATATGTGGCGGACCATCATTAATCCCACTCGACCACTATAAGCAAAACGTAGCTACTGCAGCGCAGCTTTTGATTTCAGCAAGAAGTTCCTGACGGTGAAGCTCCAAATTCTCGTTCATGCTGCTCAACCGGAGATCCACTTTATCTTCCAGTCGAACAAAATCTGTCGAGAGCACTTCTTCTACTCTCCGAATCTCAGCAAGCGATTCGCGAAGATAGCTTTCGACTTTGGAATCAACGCCATCGATCTTCGCTTCGACCGTTTTGAGTTCTGCTTCGAAAGTTCCGAGCTTTGCGTCAACGGTTTCAAATTTGGCGTCGAACTTGGCATCCAACGCGCGAATGTTCCTTTGATGCCTTCCAGTTGCTGAGCGATAAGACTTTGGAAAAGCTCCTTGATCTGCTCAGTCATTTGGTTCTCCATGGTGAGACACAAGGGCATGTCCGCGATACACCAACAGGCGGGCCTTTCCAATCCAGCCCTAATCCGCTATGATTTGGCACTCGACGAAAGAGAGTGCTACCGCACTTATAACTTCAAAAAACCTCAGGAGGATTTCGAACTATGGCTGCCAAGGATCTTGTATACCGCGAACACGCTCGCTCCGCCATGCTGCGGGGTGTCAATGCGCTTGCGAATACCGTTAAGGTGACGCTCGGACCGAAAGGGCGCAACGTGGTGTTGCAACGGAAATTTGGGTCGCCCCTGGTTACCAAAGACGGTGTCACCGTTGCCAAGGAAGTCGAACTCTCCGATCGCTGGGAGAACATGGGAGCACAGATGGTGAAGGAAGTCGCGAGCAAGACAAGCGATCTTGCTGGCGATGGAACCACTACCGCGACGGTTCTGGCACAGGCCATCTTTCGCGAAGGCGTGAAGAACGTCGAGGCCGGTGCAAACCCAATGGAATTGAAGCAGGGTATCGATACTGCGGTCGCCCTGGTTGTTGCGGAACTTCAAAAAATGTCCAAGCCGATCAGGACCAAGAAAGAGCAGGAGCAGATCGCCAGTATTTCGGCCAACAGCGACAAAAGAATCGGGTCACTGATCGCCGAGGCTATGGAAAAAGTCGGCAAGAATGGAGTGGTTACGGTTGAAGAAGCAAAGTCCATGATGACGGATCTGCAATTTGTCGAAGGAATGCAGTTCGATCGCGGGTATCTTTCTCCGTATTTTGTCACGAATCCGGAGCGGATGGATGTTGTACTCGAGAACCCCGTCATTCTCCTTTTCGAAAAGAAGCTCTCGGTCATGCGAGACCTTATTCCCATGTTGGAACAAGTGGCGCGCGATGGAAGGCAGCTTCTGATCATCGCGGAGGACATCGAAGGCGAAGCGCTTGCCACCCTCGTCGTCAACAAGCTCCGCGGTACCCTGAAAGTCGCGGCCGTCAAGTCGCCCGGATTTGGAGACCGCCGCAAAGCGATCATGGAAGACATTGCCGTGCTCACGGGAGGACGCTACATTTCCGAAGATCTGGGAATCAAGCTCGAGAATGTGAAATTGGAAGACCTGGGCCGCGCGAAAAAAGTGACGATCGACAAGGACAACACCACCATCGTCGAAGGCGCCGGAAAACGGGCCGCAGTTGAGGCACGAATCAAGCAGATCCGAACTCAGATCGACGAAACCAGTTCGGACTATGATCGGGAAAAACTGCAGGAGCGACTTGCCAAAATTGCCGGTGGCGTTGCTGTCATTCGCGTTGGCGCGGCAACGGAGATTGAGATGAAAGAGCTGAAGGCCCGAGTTGAAGATGCGCTTCATGCGACAAAGGCTGCGGTGGAAGAGGGCATCGTCCCCGGAGGCGGCACGGCACTGCTTCGAACACAGAAAGCCGTCGATAAACTGATGAAGACCCTCGAAGGAGACATTCGCTCAGGAGCGGGAATCATCCGTCGCACCCTTGAAGAGCCCGTTCGTATGATTGCGGTCAATGCCGGACTCGACGGCGCAGTCATTGTGGATAAGGTTCGAAACCAGTCGGAAGTCAGTATCGGATTCAATGCCGACGAAGAAAAGATTCAGGATTTGGTTGACGCTGGTGTCATCGACCCGACGAAAGTCGTCCGTGTCGCCATTCAGAATGCCGCTTCGATTTCAGGTTTGCTGCTGACAACAGAGGCCTGCATATCGGACGTAATCGAGAAGTCGAAACCCATGGCGGCAGGTGGTGGTCATGGCCATGGCGACCCTGGTGGCTACGGAGGCGACTTCGACTAAAGCGGCTCATGTCTGCCGGGCGGCCGTTGACTCCTCGTCAATGACCGCCCGCTTCTTAGGCTTTGACTCCTTTTGTCCTCCTCCGATTTGAAATCCACACCATCAACATCCCGCCGATCATCGCGAATAGCGAAAACGAAAATCCGTAGAAGAAGAACCAGAACATTTCAGTGGTGAAGGACACCTCCGCGGACATGGCGCGCAGAAGGAGATCCCGCATGGGTCCTGCCGTTTCAGGTGTTTTGGCCAGTTGCAGTTCGGCCCCCTGACGCACCGCTTCCCAGTCTGCAGCGAAAAACAGTTTGCTCGGAATCAGCATGATTGTGGAGACGACGGCACCGAAGAAGCCGCTGAGCACCCCTCCGAAAGCCCCGTCGCCATAGCTGATGCCGGAGGGACGCTGTTTTAAAACAAGGTGGGTTGTCAATGCACCACCTGCAAGTATCCACGCACCGAAGATGAGATTTGCGAGATTTATGATCGGAAGCGATGAAAGAAGTCCGAGCAACAATCCACCAGCGATGGCAGGCTGAACAAATTCCAGATTTGGCTGGGGCCCCCCCGAAGATTTTATGGGCGCATTAACCGATGTTCCGCATTGCATGCATGTCCTTGCGCCTTCCGGCAGGAGTGCACCACATTCCCTGCATTGTTGCGTCATTCCCGCATCACCTCACAGGGTCGTTTCAGGTCGAATCGTATCCTGATCGTCAAAGTAAGGCTGCAGGGCTTTTGGGATTCGAACTGTTCCGTCGGATTGCTGAAAGTTCTCAAGTATCGCGATCCAGGTCCGACCTACCGCCAGGCCAGAGCCATTTAGCGTATGTGCGAACCGAGGTTTACCGCCGCCATTGGGTCGGTAGCGGATATTGGCGCGACGCGCCTGGAAGTCTCCAAAATTGCTGCATGAAGAGATTTCACGATACATGTTTTGTCCAGGCAACCATACTTCCAGATCGTAGCCTTTCGTAGCGCCAAAGCCCATATCTCCGGCACAGTGAATGACAACACGGTAGGGGAGTTCGAGCCGTCGAAGAATTTTCTCGGCGTCGACGGTCAGGGTTTCAAGGTCAGCGTTGGAATCCTCCATCTTGGAAAACTTGACGATTTCAACCTTGTTGAATTGGTGCACGCGAAATATTCCGCGAACATCCTTTCCGTAGGATCCAGCTTCGCTTCGAAAACAGGGAGTGTATGCAACGAACTTCAGCGGAAGCCGATCGCCATCGATGATTTCGTCCCGATAGATATTTGTGAGAGGAACTTCCGCCGTCGGTATCAGGCCGTAATCAGTGTTCGCCACCCAAAAGAGGTCCTCCTCGAACTTCGGCAGCTGCGATGTGCCATAAAGCGACTGGCGATTCACCATTAAGGGTGGAATGATTTCGGTGTATCCGTTCTCTTTCGTCTGAATATCGAGCATGAACTGAATCAGCGCACGCTCCAGCCGAGCACCGCGGCCTGCCAGATAGTAGAAGCGCGATCCTGTGACCTTTGACCCACGCTCAGAATCCAGAATTCCGAGAGCCGGGCCGATATCCCAGTGTGCTTTGGGCACAAAATTAAAGTTTGGAATTTCTCCGATGCGGCGCACTTCCACGTTTTCCGCTTCCGTAAAACCGAGAGGAACGGAAGGGTCCGGGAGGTTGGGCATGACTGCCGCCATTTCCGAAAGCTTGTCCTCGACTGCCTTCAAGGGAGCTTCGATTGTCTTGATCTGTTCGGAAACCTCGGTCATCTTGTTCTGCAGGGCTGAAGTATCGGTCTTCTCGCGTTTGAGCTTGCCAATTTCTGCAGATCCGGCTTTTAACTGCTGGCGGAGTGACTCGACTTCCTGGATCAAAGATTTTCGCTCACCATCGAGATGCTTAAACGTCTCAACGTCGAGCGTATACCCCCGGTGCGACAAACGCACACGCGCCAGTTCAAGATTTTCACGTAAATATGCAATATCGAGCATTGGGTTGAATTGTAGGACAAAGGGGATGACGGGCCAAGCATCTTGACACTCAATCCCCTGATGCTATGATACTTTCGCGTTTAAAGAACAAGATTTACCCTTCACCGAGGTGCGTCTATGAGCCGTAGAGTAATTACTCTGATCGTCTCCCTGTTTCTGCTTTCATCAGTTCTTCCCATCAGAGCTCAAAAAAACAAAGTCGCTCCCGTAACAACCGATACCAAAGCCAAAGAGAAGGAAAAATCAAAGAAAGTTGAAGCCTCTGGCAACGTCTTGAAGGGATGGGCGGATGATGTTTCCATTATCATCACGGATGAAGAGCGGAAGGCCTTCAAGAAATTGACAAAGGATGAGGAGCGGGAAAATTTTAGCGAGAATTTCTGGCTTGTCCGTGATCCCACCCCGGATACTCCGGAAAACGAGTTTCGCGATCAGTATTACGAGCGCGTGGATTACGCCAATGACCACTTCACATCGGGCATCGCTGGCATGCGAACCGATCGTGGCAAGATGTACATCCTCAATGGACCGCCGGACGAAATTGTAAGCCACCCCTCAGGCGGAACGTATTATCGGCCCGCAGAAGAAGGCGGAGGTGTCACTAACACATTCCCATTCGAAACATGGCGTTATCGACATTTGGATAACAGATCCCAGACCGAAAATGTCATTTACGAGTTCGTCGACAAAAGCATGAGCGGTGAGTACTCACTCGAGTATGATCCCGGTGAAAAGGATGCACTCCGGCACGTTCCCGGAGCCGGGCTCACGGACGCGGAAGTCGCATTGGGCCTCGACAAGTCCGATCGGTACAACAAGTCGAACACTCTTCAGGCCGGATCGTCAGCAGCCCTTACAGGAAGTGCGAACAACCAGTTCGACATGCTTGCAAAATATAACGAGGCGTACAAACCGAAGGAAGTCAAATACAACGACGTCTTTGTTCCCGCGGCAACTCGGCTCTCCAACAATGTTCTTCCCTTCAGGGTCCAGGCGAATTACGTGCGCGTCACAAGTGACCAGGTCCGCACCTTGATCACGATTCAGTTCATGAATCGTGATCTGGCATTCCAGGATGAGGGCGGAGGGAAAAAAGCGAAGGCCCATATTCAGGGAGTTATCTATCGAATCGATAATCGCAGGCTTCCAGGCTTCTCACAGGACGTAGCGCTGGAATTCCCCTCCAATACCTTCGCGGCAAATCTGGACCAGCCAACGCTGTACCAGGATTCCCGCTACTTGACCCCTGGAAAGTATAAGGTCCACATCACCGTGGAAGACATGAACTCTCAAAGCATCGGCGTGCAGGATTACGCACTGAATGTACCTCGGATTCCGGATCAATCGCTGCAGGCGAGTTCCATGATTCTGGCATACAGCGTGACGGATCTGCCTCCGCGAATGCTGGGCACCGATATGTTTGCTCTGGGTGAAAAAAGGGTAAAACCCAATGTAACAGGTGTATTTAAACGCAATGAAAACCTGAACGTCTGGCAGGAAATTTATGGATTGACGGTTGACGAGGCGACGCATAAACCGTCCGCATCCTTTGAGATGGTCATTTCTCAAAACAAGCAGGAAATCAAGAAGTTGGTCAGTGACTCGACGGAGCTGACCGGTTCTGGCCTGCAGATGAAATACTCGAACAGCGTGCAACTCGCGGATTTTGCGCCCGGTCAGTACGATATACAAATCAAGGTCACAGACAATCTCACCAAGGAATCGTTTGTGACACCCGGCAAATTCACAGTTGCCGCAGCTCCGGCTAAATAGTCCGGCAAGGCAACACAGCCAGAGGAAGAGCCATGAAAATCGCTGTAGCTCTCGGGATAATCGTATCTTTGATGGTTCCGGTTGCGGGCATGGCCGCTGAGAATCTCGGAGCGATTCAGGGCAAAGTTCGTGATCGCAGTGGGGCGCCGGTTGTTGGTGCTCTCGTCATTGTGGTAGCCGCCAAGTCATCCCCAGGCGAGCGCATGGCTTTCACCGACGGCCTTGGCGCGTTTTCCATTCCCAACCTTCTTGTGGGGCAGTACTCCGTCAAAGTCACGATGTCCCCATATCTGCCAACACAAACGGCAGCAATTCAATTATCCGGCGGCACGACGGCGATACTCAGCCTGAATCTTCAGACTGCAATGGATGTGTTTCGGCGGGTGAACACGCGCGATGCTAAGAATGATCAGGATATGGTCTGGATCCTGCGAAGTTCGCGTGCCACCCAGCCCGTGCTCCGGCTGCTGGGCGCTGGGGCGGAAGACGATCTTTCCGGTGCAGACTACTCTGGATATTTGCAGATCTATTCCAATTCCTTTGAATCAAACCGGGGAGTGACCGACGGCCTTGGCTCGCGCTTTTCGCTGACCCTGCCGGTGCAGAGTCATTCAAGGGTGATTGTGGACGGCCAGTACAACGAATCCCCCGACCAGCCGCGCGGTCTGGCTGCAACCTACGAATTCGCTCCAGTAGCAAATCGACAGTCCCGCGTGAGCGTGAACATGAGGCAGGGAACCTTACTCAATGGAAGTTTCCCGGAAGAAGATCTTAAGGAAATCCAGTTAAAGTACGACGAGAAACTCGAACTGCTGAATCATTTCGTCTTCAATTACGGCGCCGAAACTGGAAGAACCGACGGAATGAAAAGCGATCAGTATATTCGACCCATGTTGGGCGTTTCCTTTGTGCCTAACGCGATGACGACTATCGGAGTGGCCGCCTCCGCGGAAGGTCCAGCACAGGCAGACGATCCAATCCGAGGCAAGGATTACTTTGAACAGAAGACTTACCTGCCATCAATTCACCAGGAATATCGGCATGCTGAGGTCCACGTCACACGCATTGTTGATGGTTCAACAAAATTCTCAGGTGGGGTATTCAAGGATCGCACGGCCAGCCAGACACTGTTCGTCAGTTTGCAGGATGGAACAAGAACCTTTTTGATTCTGGATGGAAGCAACTTGCGATCCCAGGGAGCACGTTTTTTTGTGGATCGCGAGTTCAAGGGATTTAACGCCGGATTGGGGTATACCATTGCATCGGGCTTTGGTTTGTCCAAACCCGCATATCACCTGGATGAGCTCATGAACCAGATGACTCAGCGGCAGTTCCATGTGGTCACTGCCAGGGTCAAGACGGACGTCGATATTACGAACACGGAACTAACGGCCGTCTATCATTGGGTATCTCCGCTGGCAGCAGTAACGATCGACCCTTACCAGACAAACGCGGAATATCTGGACCCGACGCTCAGTATCACCGTTGCACAAACGCTGCCCACCTGGGGAACGTTTCCCGGCAAGGTTCAGGCAATCCTGGACGCGCGCAATTTGCTCGAATCGTCCAATCCTAATCACGGTATCCATATTTCAAACTCGCCCCGTTTTGTAAAAGGCGGCATCAATATCCGTTTCTGATAACCGGAAAGTCATTTCCTTCAGACTTGTTTTCGTAACGCTGTTCAGCATTGGACTGCTGGTCCTAGGTGGGTTCAATGTCGAGCAAAAACGAAAATGGAATGCTCCGGACGATGGCTGCTCCTGGATACAAACCGCACAGGGAGCAGTACAGGCTCGGCAGATAACGCAGGATGGGCCCGCGGAGCACGCTGGGATTCAGGCTGGGGATATCCTACTGGAAATCGATGGCCGTGAAGTCACGAGCGACCGCGAAGTCACTCAGATTCTCTACGATATCGGACAGTCTCAGGCCGTTTATACGATTAGCCGGGCAGACAGTATCATTCAAAAGACGTTGGATATTACCGGAACTCCGCCTCGGGTGAAACGGCAGCGCCTTTTCCTTGAAATCATCGGACTCTTCTACCTGCTGGCTGGTGTTTTCGTACTAATTCGCAGATTTCATGCGCCACTGGCCATTCACTTTTATTTTGTCTGTCTGACTTCTTTCGTTCTTTTTGTATACAGCTTCACTGGCGAACTCAACACCTTCGATTGGACAATATTCTGGCTGGACCAGGCAGCAGCAGCACTGTTGCCGCCATTGTTTCTGCACTTCTGTCTGGATTTCCCCCGGCGTCGGCACTCGCTGAGTCAAAACAAACTTCTGCTTCCTCTGTTATATGCCCCGGGAGTCCTGATACTGCTTGCCTGGTTCCTGTTCGTTTCAGGCATTCTCGAGTTCGTCCCGTCTCCTCTTATCCTGAAAAATTTTCTGGAAACGGTGAACGACGTACATTTCGGAGCCTATTTCGTTTTGAGCGCTGGCGTGCTTCTTAGAACATATCGAAAAGTCCGGGAACCGGAACTCCGCCGACAGATGAAGTGGGTGACGCACGGGACTGCCATAGCCGTCCTTCCATACTTTCTGCTCCAGACCATTCCCCGAATTGTTGGAATCGTTCCGGAATTGTGGATCGACGCATCCATCTTCCCGTTGATCTTCATACCCACTTCATTTGGTTATGCAATCCAAAGCTATCGATTGATGGATGTCGACATCTTCTTCAAGCGCGGTGTTACGTATACGCTGGCGACAGCTTCCGTCATCGGATTGTATGCCACGCTCGTTGTGATTGTTGGAGAGCTTCTGGGATCGGGCTTTGAGGCCGGAACCGTGGTTCGTGTTGCTGCAACGATTATTGCAGCGCTGCTCTTCGCTCCAATCAAGGATCAGTTCCAGATCTGGCTGGACAAGTTCTTTTACAGGGATCGTTACGGTCTAAGGCACACATTGATTGATTTTGGCCGGACGCTGGGTTCAGAAGTCCGATCGGAAAACATGTTGGGACTCATCGTAGACAGGCTGAGTCAGGCGCTGTCGGTAGATCGAACTGCACTCTTCCTGGAAGATCCGCAGAAAGCCGATTCCTTCAATCCTGCGTTCATTTCCGGTTTCACAATTCCCCCGGATGCGGATCTCTCTTTTCTCAAAGGATGGACAGACCGCCCCTATTTGTTTTTTAACGATGATATTTTCGGGTTGAATTACTTCATCCCCTGCCGCGTGAAGGACAGGGTCATTGCTTACATCGGGCTTGGGCAAACCCAAAAAGGAGATTTTCTTACCAGCGAGGATCTCGAGCTTCTTGAATCCATGGGGGATTACATCGGCATCGCTCTGGAAAATGCTCTTCTCTACAAGTCGCTCGAGCAGAAGGCTGCGGAATATCACGATCTTAAAGATTTCAGCGAAAATATTATTGAATCCATCAATGTTGGCGTCGTCGTCGAAAACGTGGATGGACGCATTGTTGGCTGGAATTACGCTCTGGAAAATCTCACCGGGCACAGCCGGAACGAAACACTCGGAAAGCGGACGGAAAGCGTAATTCCAAATCACTTTCTTCAGAGGCTGTCGGACTACAGGTTCCTGTACAAGCAGCTCTGGAACGGATTGACGGTGAATTTCTCGATGACGTCCCTCGTGGATAAATCCGGTGCGACTCGCGGAAGATTAATCATCGTCGACAATATTACGGACCGCGTCCGGCTGGAAGACCAGCTGATTCAAAACGAGAAGCTGACTTCCATCGGCCTCCTTGCTGCTGGGGTAGCACACGAAGTGAACACACCACTCGCGGTGATTTCCAGCTATTCTCAAATGCTTCGAAAGCAGATTAGCCCCGAAGACTCCGGTCACAAGCTGCTGGAAAAGATCACGAAGCAAACATTTCGCGCTTCGGAAATTGTGAATAGTCTGCTGAGTTTTTCACGAACTAACGCAACGGAGTTTTCCGATGTGGCGATCGATCAGATTATCAGCGACACCTTGTCCTTAATGGAACACCAGCTCAGAACCGCGGGAATTCATGTCGACTATCAACCCCCAGCCGACAATCCGGTTATGCTGGGGAATCCGGGAAAACTGCAGCAGGTATTCTTGAATCTCTTTTTGAATGCAAAGGATGCAATGGCCGATGGCGGCGAACTGCGCGTGCGCGTGGTTACCGTCAGTTCCAAACTGGAAATCATCGTGTCGGACACCGGAGCTGGAATCAGCCAGGACAACGTCAAGAAAATCTATGACCCGTTCTTTACAACGAAGCTCGCAGGAAAAGGGACCGGGCTGGGCCTTTCCGTCAGCTATGGCATCGTAAAGGAGCACAGTGGAACCATATCAGTTGAAAGCAAATTGGGCAGCGGCACCTCCTTCAAACTGGAGTTTCCACTGGTCAGAAAGGCCGTGAATGTCTAAGAACAAGGGTCGGGCCCTGATCATCGACGACGAGGAGGAGATTCGAGAGAGCATCGAACTGCTTCTCAACTCGGAAGGCATATCCACGGTAACTGCAAAAAATGGTGAGGAGGGTCTCATCAAGCTTGAAGAAGAACTCTTCGATCTGGTCCTACTCGATTTGATGCTGCCTGGAAAATCAGGAATGGACGTGCAGAAAGACATCAAGCGAATGGATCCTTCCCTGCCCGTTGTCATCATCACCGCGATGGCTGGAATCGAATCGGCAGTGGCCGCAATCAAAGAAGGCTGTTTCGACTACGTCACGAAGCCCTGGGATAACGAGAAACTCATTGTCATCGTGAATAACGCCGTGAAACAGCGGCAACTCCTGAGCGAGAACTCCCATCTTCGCCGCGCCCTCAAGGAGCGTTTCGAATTCAGCAATATCGTCGGGAAAAGCGAGCCCATAATCAAGGTTCTGGACATGGTTTCGCAGGTTGCCCCAAGCCGAAGTACGGTCCTGATTCAGGGCGAAAGCGGAACCGGAAAGGAGTTGATCGCAAAAGCCATCCATCTTAAGAGCGCCCGGTGCGACCGCTCCTTCGTTCCAGTCAACAGCGGAAGTATGCCGGTGGATCTGTTGGAAAGCACACTGTTCGGGCACGTACGTGGAGCTTTCACGAGCGCGATCGCGGCAAAAAAAGGTCTTTTTGAGGTCGCCGACCAGGGAACGATTTTCTTTGATGAAATAGGGACGGTGAGCCTGGAGACGCAGGCCAAACTGTTGCGCGTGCTCCAGGAGCGAGAATTCATGCGCGTTGGCGGTATCGATATCATCAAGGTCGACGTACGCGTCATCGCCGCGACCAATGTGGATTTGAGCCTGGCGGTTCAGGAAGGACGATTCCGGGAAGATCTCTACTACCGGCTGAATGTGATCAACATCCATCTGCCGCCTCTTCGTGAGCGAAAGGAAGACATTCCGTTGCTTGCGGAATTTTTTGCGAAAAAGTATCGCGAGGAAAACAACAAAGCGATATCGGGAATCAGCCCCGACGCTCTCAAGCCATTAATGGATTACCACTGGCCGGGCAACGTCCGCGAACTGGAAAACGCAATCGAACGTGCAGTTGTACTGTCGCAAACGGGTGTAATTGACCACGATTTGCTCCCGGATGCGGTACTCGCTCCTCCATCGAAATTTGCAGGGCTTTCGTCATTTGCGTTTACTAAGGAAAGCTCCCTGTTTGACATCATGGATGTCATCGAGCGCCGCGTAATCATCGAAATGCTCGAACGGTGCAATTGGAGTCAAACCGACGCTTCAGACAGTTTCAAAATCCCCTTGTCTACTCTGAATCAGAAGATCAAACGCCACGGAATTGAGATAAAGAAGAAACGTGAGCGACCTTCCGGCATGACTTCCGTAAAATAGCCGTCAATGAAAATGGATCTGTTGAAACACCTTCGGGAACAGGCCGCACGCGCCCCGAAGCGAATCGTATATCCCGAAGCGCTTGATCCTCGGATCCTGCGCGCGGCGCGCAGGATAGCGGATATGAAAATGGCGGTCCCTGTTCTGGTTGGCCTGCCGGACGCCGTCGCTGAAGCCGCAAAGGCCGAGGGCGTCAGTTTGACGGGAATTGAAATCGTCAGCAATGATTCCCACGCCGTCGATCGCTACGCCGCAATGCTTTTGCCGGAATGGCGAGCAAAAGGTGTGACGGAAGTGGAAGCCCGCGCGAGGCTTCGTAATCCTATCTATTTTGCAGGAGCGATGGTTCGTGCGGAAGACGCAGACGGATTCGTTGGCGGTGTAGCGACCACTACTGCGGATACTGTCCGTTCAGCTATTCAGTGTATTGGATTACGCGAAGGAACCACGACAGTTTCGAGTTTTTTCCTGATGGTTCTTTCTAGCGAGACCCTCGTATTTGCAGATTGTGCTGTCGTACCCACGCCAACAGTAACGCAGCTGGCGGAAATAGCTCTGGACGCCGCGCGGAATGCGCGAGTGTTTCTCAGCGCGGAGCCACGAGTGGCGTTTCTTTCGTTTTCGACCAGAGGAAGCGCGAGCCATCCGTCAGTTGATCGAATACGAGAAGCCGTTGCTACAGTGAAAGCGCGATCTCCTGAGCTTGCAGTCGACGGCGAATTGCAGGTGGACGCCGCACTGGTACCGGATATCGCACAATCGAAGGCTCCGGGCAGCGCCTTGCAGGGCCGGGCAAATACACTGATATTTCCGGATCTTCAATCTGGAAACATCGGATACAAACTGGTGGAACGTTTGGCGGGCGCGCGCGCCGTCGGGCCCATACTTCAAGGATTAAGAAAACCAGCAAACGATCTTTCCCGGGGCTGTTCGGTGGAAGACGTCATCGATGTATCGGCCATAACGGCGCTCCAGAGTTCGGCTCAAGGTTGAACTCGCGGACTGAAGACTTCCTATTCGCATCGGATTGGTTCAACATGAATCACCACCTGTTAAACCCCTCGCAATAAGATCAGCAGTAGTTTCAATAGTGTCAGGACTTCCGCGGAGTCTTTCAGCACATAGCGGGCGAGCGTGTTATCCGTAAGTCCCACCTTTACGGTAATGGCTTCCTGCAGGGAAGCAAACACGTCGTCATCGCTTCCGTCATCGCCAACGTACATGGAATTCCGAACATCGACGTCGAGATGTCGGTTGATCCAATGTGCCGCCGATCCTTTGTTCCACTTGGTTGTGGGAAGGATGTCGATGCTGTTTATCGCGTCGCGGACGGTAAAGCGTCTGCTCCCGTCCGCGACGGCGTCAATCACCACGCTCCGGATTTCCTTTCGGATTTCCGGAAGCTGGGGGGTACTCCAGTGAATGGTGATCGACAGCCCTCTGTTTCTGATCTGAAGATTTTGAAAACGCTTCAAGTCATATTTGAACTTCAACGCCAGAAGTTGAATCTCGTCCCTGGCAGCCAATGCTGCGCGATCGATGTAACGGACTGCCGGCCCCCTGATTTCCATTCCATGATTGCCGGCATAAATGATGCCGCATATGCCGACGCGACCACGGATCTCATCCAGGGAACGTTCACTGATGATTCCAATTGCAATCCGTCCGGTGTCTTGAATTTCCTGAAGCACCCGGCGAACTGTTGCGTCGAGAAAGACAGAATCCGGATCCGGCATCACCGGGGTTAAAGTTCCATCAAAATCCAACAGCAGCGAGTGCATCTGCACGTTACCGGCCCAGCGCCGAACGTCAGAAAAAGTTTCTTTCCATAGGTGTGGCAACGGCATGTGCTTTTACCCCTACTTCAAATTTCAGAAGAGCGGACACCGCGACAACGTCGCGCATCTTCTGCTTTCCCCTTCGGCGCTCTTCCCGAGTCCTATTTAATGCATCGCGTACATCGGGGAGACAAACGCGGTAATTTCGTTACTTAATACAGCAGCAACGGATATTAGCGCTTCTCGACCAGCTCGATACTCATGGCCAACCTGATCCCCCGCTCCTCTCGATAACGGATACGGACTTCGGCTCCGGGCTTTCCAACAAGACCCTGTATCGTCCTGTCCGGACTTATCACTTGAATGTCATCGTTGTAGTTGAACATCGCTTCCTTCTGATCGGGACCTCTAACGGAAATCAGTTTGGCATTCCTGTCCACATTGAGGAGTTGGCCATCCATGATTTTTTCAGTGACGACTTTCTCATTCTGCGCTCCGATCAGGCGGTGATTTGCCGTAGGTAGAAAAAAGATGATCCCTATCACAGCCATCAGAATGTGTCGCTGCAGTATCTTCACGGCAGCCTCCTCAAGAACATGGATCAAAGTTTCATCGAATGTAGTGCAAGGAATCTGCCAAAGTCAGGCAATTGGGGGCATCGACGTGGAATCAACCTGTTAGCGGGATGGAAGTTCAATACCGCCGTCGAATGTCGAAGAGGGATCTTTCGTTGACAGGAGGAAGAAATACCCGCAACCGGGAAATGGGGAATCCGATAAATCCGGACTCCCCGTTGGCAACCCTATTCTTCAGGTATAACTTTTCGGACTTTCTTACGACTACGCTTCCGGGCAAGCTCCTGTTTGATACGTTTCTTCTCACCAGGCTTCAAATAAAAGGAATGTTTTTTCACTTCTTTGATGATGTCTTCCTGCTGAACCTTTCGCTTGAAACGTCTTAGGGCATTCTCAATCGATTCACCGTCCTGTATCCGGACTTCGGCCAACTCAACACACCCCCCATCGCTTGAAATCGACCCGATATTATTCCTGAGGCTCCAAAGTAATGTCAAACCGTGTGCTATACTTCGCGGCTTATGGCGCGCTGTCCCCTGTGTTCGGAGCGTCCCCCCAAACGGTTCTGCCCCGCCAAGGAAACTCGTATTTGTTCCATATGTTGCGGATCCAGACGGGAAGTCGACATTGACTGTCCAGGCTCCTGTCATCACCTAAGGGCCGGTCGCGTCTACGAAAGTGACAGAAGAAATCCGGATCCTCAGTTGGAATCTGCGGTGCAAAAGTTTGATAAAACCTTCACCCATCGCCACACTCCCGTTTTGAACGCCGTTAGTCTGGCGATTTGCGATGAGAGGGCTGCAGCTCCCTGGCTTTTGGATACGGACGTCATTGAGGTCCTTAAGGATCTCACAAGAACAATGAAGACGTTATCGTCGGGAATTTATTACGAATCATTGCCGGAAAGTGTCGTTCGGGTATCTCTTTTTCATCGATTGAAACGGTTGTTTGATGGATTCATGCAACCTCAGCCTCGTAACCCGGAACAATCCTTGAAGGTTTCCGACGCCATCGATGTTTTGACTTTTCTCACATATGTCGCGACCGTGAATTCGAATTCACGGCCGCGCAGCCGCCAGTATCTGGATTTACTCAACGAGATGGCCGAACAGGCTGCACCGGAGAAGCGGGCCGGAAATCTTATAGCTCCGTGAATATTCTCGCGATTCGTCTGGCTCGCTTTGGCGATGTCGTACTGCTTCTGCCCGCTCTGACTGCTCTTAAACTCAATGCCCCCGGAAGCCAACTTACGTTTTTGACGGACCATCGACTGTCGTCTCTTGCGGAAATGTGTCCGGCAATTGACGACATCATTGCAGTGGATCGAATAGCGATGCGGGACGGCTCTCGTTTGACTTCACTAATGAGCATGTGCGACGTGATAAAAGAAGTCCGGCATCGACGATTCGATCTTGCGATTGATTTTCACGGATTTCGGGAAACGAATCTTCTTACCTGGCTATCGGGATCGCCAAAGCGTCTGGGCCTGAAGAGATTTGATCAATCGTTTCTGAATTTCTGTTTCAATCTGCCGCCGGTCCTTGAGGACAAGAGTATTCACGCGTCGGAAGTGTTTATGAGAGTCGCGGAGCGCTTCGGGGCCCTAAAATCATCAACAGTTTCAGCCATGGTTGTTCCGGAAGCGTCTCAGAAATGGGTAAGGGGAACCCTGGGACCCCGTCCCTATGCGGCGTTATACGTGGATGCACCAACGAGCAAGCGTATCTGGCCGGCGGAGCACTTTGCGTCTGTCGCCGACTATCTGAGGGTCCAATGCGGACTGCAGGTTGTCCTGGTATCCGGACCTGACGGTTCGCAGCTTCTGACGCGGATTCAGGAAGCATCAAGTTCGATGGAGCATATTCGGGCGTTTTCAAATCTGACGATTCCGCAATTAGCAGCTGTCGTGCAGGCGGCGGAGATATGGATCAGCAACGACACCGGACCGATGCACCTTGGTCCGATACTGGGAATCCCAACATTGGGCTTATTCAGCATTGGACTGCCGGAGCATTTCAGACCGACAGGACCAAACGACAGGTATGTACTGGCAAATCCGATTGAACGAATAACGGTGAGGGAGGTAATTGATAACGTCGAGAAACTGAGGACTAAGGAACGTCCAGATCTTCGACACTGATCTTGAGGGACCGCAGAAATTTCAAATCCTGGCCTGTGACTTTCAGTTGCGCGCTATCAGTCTCCGTAACGCCTGCAGTCTCCTCATTAGAATCCGGAGTCGGCTTCTTATTGAATCCGATGGTTGCCTCCAATACGAGGAAGACGTCGTATCCCGCGTCCTTCACGTTCTGAATGGCGTCATTGATTCCCTGGGACTCCGAAAGCGCGCCGTTTATGGCCTCGCCGAGTTCCTTGATCAGGTGTTTCAGGTTGTCATCGAGCTGCAATGGCCCCCCTTTTTTTGCAGTCAAGGCGTCTTGTCATCGTACGCACATCGCTGGAATTTGGTCAATTCGCAAATTAGACACTTCTAGTAAGATGTTTTCTTATCGCTCATGACTGGCAAATTGAAACAGATGTTCGGGGGCGTCGTCCGGTCTCTTCATCAGCTCTGGCTCGAAGTGACAGGCACTTTCCTTGTGATAATCGGACTGGTGCTGGCGTTTCACGTCTTTCAATCTTACCGAACTCAAACAGCAGGCGGCGAAAAGCAATTCTGGCAGCTTTTGATTTCGGCGGTCCTATCCGCAACTACCCTGGGTTTCGGAATTCATTCATTTTGGAAATCCAGGAACCTTCGTTAAGTGAGTGCCCACAAATACAAGAGTCTTGGTGACCCGGAGCTGATATCGCTGTGTTTGAAGGGGGATCCCCAAGCCTGGGAAGTGTTGATTCTGCGTTACCGCAGACTCATTTACTCCATTCCGGTAAGGTTCAGTTTTTCCGCTGCGGACTGTTCCGATGTTTTTCAGGCCGTCTGTCTGCGCCTGATTGAGCACCTCGGTGAGCTTAAGGATGACACCAAGGTAAGTTCGTGGTTGATTACAACAACTACAAGGCAGTGCATCCACGTCCGGACCCAGAAACATCGCGAAAGCAGCACAGATGATGAATTCGATGAGCCAGCCGACCCAGGTCACAACGTGGAAGAGATTCGGATTCAGTCCCAGGAGCAACAGCGTGTGCGTGAAGCCGTGGATCAGTTGCCGGACCGATGTCGACAGCTCGTGGAAATGCTGTATTTTGACACTCGGAACCCCAGCTATGAAGTGATTGCTCAGACGATGCAGATGCCCGTCGCCAGCGTTGGACCGACAAGAGCACGATGTCTGGAAAAGTTGCGAACCGTCCTTCGCAGGCAAGGTATATATTGAAAATTGAAGTTCCTGGTATTTTCTGCCGATCCTTCTCCTCATATAGATTGTGATGGAACCCATAGGAGCAAAGGCATGCTACACATAAACACCGAAGATTTAGTGGATTACATGGATGGTCGGGTTTCTGGTGAAAGAAGGCTCGCAGTGGAAAGTCATCTTTCCAAATGCAACGATTGCATGGAGCTGAAAGACGAACTTGGGCTGTTAGTCCTTAACCTTCAAGAAGATGCAACGTTTGAGCCGCCGGCTGAGCTCGTACAATGGGGCGTGAGCCTGTTCCAGCCATTGTTACAGCCTTCTACCGGTGGAAAGCTTCGGAAGCTGATCGCCGCCCTCGTCTTCGACACTTTCGATCAACCCTTACTGGCCGGTGTCCGGCGTGTGGGTGCCCCCCCCCGGCAGCTCTTGTTTCGGGCAGGGGATGTCGACGTCGACGTGAAAATCGAATCAATGGAAGCGAATGACCGCATCACGCTTGTCGGTCAGGTACTTTCGACGACGGCAAAATTTTTTGACAATACCCCTGTAAAGTTGGAGTCCCACGGAATTGTTCGATATCGAACAATGACAAACCTTGTCGGCGAATTTTCATTCGATGAAGTACCAAAAGACACTTATCATCTGTCGGTAGATCTGCCCGAAGGGCAGATTACGCTTTTCTGCGTCCATCGCGGTAATTCCTGATACTCCGGTCCAGTATTGAACCGGGACTTGCGCTGGACGTCGTGGCGGTTACGCATTAAGCCCAAACAAAGTGAGTCGAACAAGTCCCGAGCAGTATCTGGCGTCGCTGGCGCAGATTCGGGATGCAGCCCTGCAGCAGGCCTACATCTCGAATAGCGGTGTCGCGCCCAGTCTCGAACTCATCGAAACACTTTCTTTCAGGATTCGTGATCTCTGCCCCAAAGACCCTTTGCTGGCTGAGGTCTTCGCCGAAACAAATCTCTATCTGGCTTCCCTCATCGATACTCCCGCAGGCTGGGCTTACGCCTACCGATCGCGGGCTCACGTTCTCTACACAATGCGACGCTGCCTTGAGGCACAACCTTTTTTCGAGCGGGCTGTGGACCTCTTCTCAGAAACCCAACTGAATGGAGAAGCGGGACGCACCATGGTTGGGGAGATGGACAACCTTTCCTTCCTCAGCCGATTTGAAGAAGCGACACACCTCGAGGAGAGGGCTCGTGCGGCGCTGGAAAAAGCCCAAGATGACCGGTACCTCACAACGCTCGAAATCGCGCTCGGCAATCTTTATTACCGGCTGAACCGATATGAAGAATCCCTGATTCACTACCAGTCCGCTCTGGTGAGCAGTGATAACCCGGTTTCGACTGCAGCGGCCGGAATGGGAAGGGCACATGTTCTCACCGACATGAATCGTTTCGATGAAGCGATTGAAGCATTCAAAAGCATCAAGGATCACTGCGAACAGCATGGATTGGCCCTTTGGGCGGATATTGCGGACCGCGGCATTTCCCGAATGCACTTCCTTAGAGGCAACTATTCGACAGCCCTGCGAATGATCGAAGAAGTGCGACGCAGGCATGCATCTGCGAATGACACCAGACGAGTGGCCTACTGCGATCTGGACCGTGCCGAAATCTATCTTCAACTGAATCTCTTCGAAGATGCGTCGATGCTTTCAACGCGTGCTCATGAAACCTTTGAAGAGCTCGGCAATCGTCATGAAGCGGCCATGTCTCTCATGTTTCTGGGAATTGCTGAATTCAAATTATTCCGCGACTCCGAAGCCGACCAGGCCTTCCTTCAAGCCAGCGAAATCTTCAGCCTTGCCGGCAATGAGATCTGGTGCGCGGCCGTCGATCTGTGGCGGGCGCAGCTGTTAATACGACAGCAACAGTTTGCGGCGGCTCAGAAACTCGCCGAGCGCTCCGCCGAAGCTTTCGATAAACAGCATGTGCCTGTTCGTGCAGCAAACGCCCGGGTATTGTCCGCCCAAAGTCTGCAGGAACTCGATCAGCCCGTAAACGCCATCGCACATGCACAGCAGGCGCTCGCAGGTCTTGAAGGGTTTCACGCACCCTGGGTCTCCTATCAGGCCTTCAACACACTGGGACGACTCAAGGAACTGGCTGGAGCAACTCAGGAAGCGGAGAGCTTTTACCTTCGAGCCGTTGACGACCTGGAATCTCTAAGGGGAAGCATTCGCCTCGATGAGCTGCGCATGTCGTTTGGGAAGGACAAGTATCAGGTCTACGAAAACATCGTGAATCTTCAGTTGAATCGCAACGACAATCTTTCTGCCTTCGACTACGTTGAAAGATCCAAATCGCGAACGTTGATCGATCTTCTGGAACGGAACCTGGAAACTGTCTGGGATGCTGGAGCAGAGGGATCTCCAGGGATTCAAAAAATTCGAAAGTGTCGCGAAGAGCTGAACATCCTCTACAACCGATTGAATGGCGAAGGAACAGCAGCCCGATCCGTAGCATCCGACAAAAAATCGCGAAATGAAATCGCTTCCCGAGAACATGAACTCATGGAATTGCTTCGTGAGGTGGCCTCGGAAAAATCGGGCTGGGCCAGACTGCAAACGATGGAGCTACCTCACGTCGGGGACGTCCAGAAAATGCTGGATCCGGACGAACTTCTTTTAGAGTACTACACCATCGACGATCGGTTTCAGGCCTTCATCATTGGACGAAACCAGTATCATGTCGTCCGGGACCTCACGACGATCGGCGCGATTCGATCGGCGCTCAAAGGCTTGAGTTTCCAGCTGTCGAAGTTCCAGCTTCAACCGGAATACATCACACAACATGCAGCAGCACTCCTGGCTGCAATCAGGCACCACCTGCAGGACCTTCATCAGCAGCTGATCGCCCCGATCCTGACGATGATTTCGAGCGGACAGCGATTGATCGTCGTACCGCATCAGGTTCTTCACTATGTTCCATTCCATGCGTTGTACGACGGCGAGCATTACCTTGTCGATGATCACGAGCTCACGTATGGAGCCAGTGCGTCTGTACTCAAGATCTGCCGTGAGCGAAAACCGGCGAAGTCTCCGGAATACGATCTGATTCTGGCAGTCGCAGACGAATTAACTCCGTTCATTAACGATGAGGTGATGGCGCTGCGCGAGTTGCTCCCGAATGCGAAAGTATTTGTGGGGCCCGACGCGCGTGAAGACAAGCTCCGTCAATATGCGCCATCTGCAGGAAAGATACATATTGCAGCCCACGGCATTTTTCGAGCGGACAATCCGATGTTCTCTTCGCTCAAGCTTGGCGACAGCTGGCTGAATCTGTTTGATATTTTCAATCTTCAACTGGGTGCGGAACTGACAACTCTCAGCGCATGTGAAACGGGAATGAGCACCGTGTGGGAGGGCGATGAATTGCTCGGACTCGCCCGAGGGTTTCTTTATGCCGGAACTCCGTCTCTCGTCGTCAGCCTCTGGACGGTCAATGATCGATCCACAGCTCAGCTGATGCGCCGCTTTTATGAAGACCTGCGAGACGGACTCTCAAAATCCCGGGCATTGCGAAATGCCATTTTGGAGACGAAGGATGCCTTCCCACACCCCTATTACTGGGCACCATTTATTCTGCTTGGGAAGTCTTAGACCCTGTCTTCCGTGTGCTAACCTAACTTCTCATGGCCACCCATTCCAACGACCGACTGACGACCGATTCCAACATTGAACTTGCTCAATGTTACGGTCCGCAAAATGTCCGAAAGGACCCTGGCCTGCCGGGCGCTTACCCATTTACCCGCGGAATCCAGGCAGCGATGTTCCGTAGCAAGCTTTGGACGATCCGTCAGTATGCAGGCTTCGGATCTGCCGCTGAAACCAATAATCGCTTCAAATATCTGATGGACAATGGGCAAACCGGACTGTCGGTTGCGTTCGACCTGCCAACGCAGATCGGAATGGATTCAGATCACGTACTCGCTCAGGGAGAAGTCGGGAAAGTGGGCGTTGCCATCGATACGCTGGAAGACATGGAAACGATGCTGGACGGCATCCCGCTTGATCGTGTGTCCACTTCCATGACGATCAACTCGACAGCTGCAATTCTGCTTGCAATGGTCGTTTCCGTCGGAAAGAAGCAGGGAGTCCCGGCCGAAAAGATCAACGGAACCGTGCAGAACGATATGCTCAAGGAGTACATCGCTCGCGGCACTTACATTTATCCTCCGAAGTTTTCGCTTCGACTGGTCACAGACATTTTTGAGTATTGCCAGTCCGAACTTCCAAACTGGAATACGATTTCCATCAGCGGATACCACATTCGCGAAGCAGGCTCCACCGCCGTCCAGGAACTGGCGTTCACTTTTGGGAACGCCATTACGTATGTGCAGGCGGCCATCGACCGTGGACTCGATTTCGATTCATTTGCTCCGCGGCTTTCGTTTTTTTTTAACACCCATAACGATTTCCTCGAAGAGATCTCCAAATTTCGAGCGGCGCGTTGCATCTGGGCTCGAATCGCGAAGGAACGCTTCGGGGCAAAAAATCCAAAATCCATGATGCTGAGGTTTCATGCGCAGACCGCAGGCTCTTCACTCACTGCTCAACAACCGGACAACAACGTGGTTCGAATTGCACTGCAGGCGTTTGCGGCGGTGTTGGGTGGCGCACAATCGCTCCATACGAATTCCCGTGACGAAGCACTGGGATTGCCAACGGCAGATGCGGCCCGCCTGGCTCTTCGAACCCAGCAGATCATTGCAGCGGAAACAGGAGTAATCAATACTGTTGACCCTGTCGGAGGGTCCTATGCCATCGAAGCACTCACCGGAGAGATCGAAGAACGGACATTCGCATATCTCAAGAAGATCAATGACCTGGGTGGAATGTTGCCGGCCATTGAAAGCGGCTGGGTGCAGAGTCAGATTCAGGAGGCTGCGTATGCGTACCAGCAATCGATTGAATCCCGGGACCGGGTCGTTGTGGGTGTCAATGAATATCAAATGGCAGATACAACCGCCGTGCCGCTTCACACAATCGATCCCCGACGGGAACGCGAACAGATTGCCCGGCTTCAATCTGTTCGAGAAAAACGGGATGCCGGGGCGGTGTTCCGCGCGCTGGAAGACCTGGAAGCCGCGAGCAGGAGCGATGAAAACCTGATGCCCTGTATTCTCCGGGCAGTCGACGCCTACGCCTCCGTCGGAGAAATTTCAGAGGTATTCCGAAAAGTCCATGGGGAATTTCAGGAGGCGGTCACCATTTGAACAAGGTTCTTGAAGTTCGAAATCTGAAAACCAGTTTTTTCACGGCGAGGGGCGTCGTTAAGGCCGTTGACGACGTCTCCTTCAGTCTGTCAAAGGGAGAAACACTGGGCCTTGTCGGCGAAAGTGGCTGCGGCAAGAGCGTCACCGCAATGTCCCTTACTCGTTTGATCAGCCCTCCTGGCCGTGTGGTCGGCGGCCAGATTCTGCTCAACGGACATGATCTGCTTGGCTTCAGTGAACCTGAAATGCGACGTATTCGCGGTTCGCAGATTTCCATGGTGTTTCAGGAACCGATGACTGCGCTAAATCCCGTATTGGAAGTGGGGTTCCAGATTGCAGAGGCCGTTGTTGCTCACGAAAAAGTTTCTCGGAAACAAGCATGGGATCGCGCCGTGGAATCCATGCGCGCGGTTTCCATTCCGGACCCGGAAAAGCGCGCGAAGGACTACCCGCACCATCTCTCCGGCGGAATGCGACAGCGCGTCATGATCGCGATGGCCTTGGTTTGCCGTCCGACACTGTTGATTGCCGATGAACCGACAACCGCGCTGGACGTTACCATTCAGGCACAGATCCTGGAGTTATTGGACAGTCTCCGGCGCCAATATAATCTCTCCATGATTCTGATATCCCACGATCTCGGAGTGATTGCAGAGGTCGCCGAAAACGTCGCTGTGATGTATGCCGGAAGATTGTCGAGATTGGCCCGGTGATGGACGTCTTTCACAACGCGAAGCATCCTTATACACAAGGCCTGCTTCATTCCATTCCGAAGCTGGGATCGAGTATTGCACGAAAGGCCCGGTTGGACGTGATTGAAGGCATGGTTCCGAACCTGCTTCACCTGCCCGAAGGTTGCGCTTTCGCACCCCGCTGCGACAAACGGACACCGGAATGTTCTATTTCGGAAATTCCCCTGGAGCCGGTGACCGCAAATCAGGAGGTTCGCTGTATTCATGCCTGAACCAGGCCAGGCACTTCTGGAAATCCGTAATCTGAAAAAGTATTTCCCCGTTCGGCGTGGAGTCCTGTCGCGGGTTGTTTCCCATGTGAAAGCTGTGGATGACGTCAGTTTCACGATCCGGAAAGGTGAAACTTTTGGCCTGGTCGGAGAGTCAGGCTGCGGGAAGACAACAACGGGGCGAGCGGTGCTGAGGCTGATCGAGCCGGATTCGGGTGAGATCCGCTTTGAAGGCGCCGACATGCTTGGGCTGGGAGCTCGAGCGCTGCGGGATCTTCGGCGCGACATGCAGATCATCTTCCAGGATCCCTATGCTTCCCTTAATCCCAGGATGACGATCCGGACGATTGTCGGAGAACCATTTGCCATTCACGGCATCGCCACGGGATCGGACCGAGACAACCGCGTCGCGGAGCTGCTGAAAACGGTGGGTCTGGAGCCTTCCGTGATGAGCCGATATCCCCATGAGTTCAGCGGAGGCCAGCGGCAACGCATCGGCATTGCGCGGGCGCTTGCGTTGCGGCCAAAACTGATCGTTGCGGATGAGCCAGTATCGGCTTTGGATGTCTCGATCCAATCGCAGATTATCAATCTTCTGGCAGACCTTCAGGTTCAGTTCGGTCTCACATACCTTTTTATCTCTCATGCGATACCTGTGATCGAACACATATCCACACGAATCGGAGTGATGTATGTGGGCAAGCTTGTCGAAGTTGGAACAAGTCAGCAAATCTGCGTGAATCCGAAACACCCTTATACTCAGGCGCTATTGAGCGCGGTGCCGGTGCCCGATCCCGCCGCCAGGAAGCATCGTATCGTCCTGAAGGGCGATGTTCCGACGCCTATAAACCCGCCGTCAGGATGCCGCTTTCATCCCCGCTGTCCGATTGCGGTGGAACGCTGCAAAACGGAGGAGCCGCTCCTTCGCCCGTTGGAAGACGAACGTCAGGTTGCCTGTCACCTGGCCTAGTGAAATTTGATGAAGTTTGAACTGCTGACAAAAGACTCCCGAACCCGGGCAAGGCGGGGGCGGCTCCATCTCGCACATGGTGTCGTGGAGACGCCCGTCTTCATGCCGGTGGGAACTCAAGCCACCGTGAAGTCCATGACGCCGGATCAGCTCCGCTCTCTTTCGGTGGAGATTCTGCTCTGCAACTCCTACCATCTGATGTTGCGACCGGGGCATGAATCCGTGGCTCGACTGGGTGGACTGCATCAATTCATGGGATGGGACCGTCCGATACTCACCGACAGCGGGGGATACCAGGTATTCAGCTTGAGCGCCATGCGCGATATCAGTGAAGACGGCGTGAGCTTTCGATGTCATCTCGACGGAACCACCCACTTTCTGAGTCCCGAAGGGGCTGTGGATATTCAGAGGGCTCTTGGATCCGACATCATGATGGCGCTCGACGATTGTCTGGCTTATCCGTCAGAACACTCCGCCGCTCTGACATCCATGAATCGATCCATGGTCTGGGCGGACCGTTGTCACGCGCACTTCCACAAGGTGGCGCCGGAAACCCAATCCCTTTTTGGAATCGTGCAGGGCGGTATCTACGCCGACCTGCGTCAACAAAGCGCTGAACATCTGGTGAGCCGCGGCTTTCCCGGTTATGCCATTGGTGGTCTCGCGGTTGGCGAGCCAAATCCGGTGATGTATGAGGTGATCGAACGTCTGGAGCCATGGCTGCCTGAAGACCGACCGCGTTATCTGATGGGAGTGGGAACTCCGGCCAATCTAATTGAGTGCGTGGCATTGGGAGTCGACATGTTCGACTGTGTCATGCCGACGCGGCACGCTCGGAACGGGTCCTTATTCACAAAGGAAGGGCATATCGTGATCAAGAATGCCCGCTATAAGGAAGATCCCGGCCCGATCGACGAATCCTGCCTCTGTCCGGTCTGCAAGACCTATTCCCGCGCATACCTCCGACATCTCTTCATGGCAAATGAGATCCTGGCGTCGGTGCTGAACACGATGCACAACATCCACTTCTACCTTGACACTATGCGTCGAATAAGGCAGTTTATCGAGTTTCACCGTTTTGACGAGTTGCTGGCAGATATTCGGCGCCGGCCCTCGCCTGCAATCGAAGAATGAGGTTCAAAAATTGTCTTCACAGCAGATCGCACAGATCGTCCCATTTGTATTTATTTTCATCATCTTCTATTTCGTTCTGATCCGTCCCGGAACCACCCGCCAGAAGAAGCTCCAGCAAATGATCGACAACCTCAAGGTCGGCGACAAAATCGTTACTGCAAGCGGTATTTACGGTACAGTCATGGGTTTGAAAAACGATCGAATCCAGGTCCGGATTGCGGAAAACGTCAAAGTCGAGATGTCGAAGAATGCAGTGACGGCCCTCCAGAATCCGGAAGAAGAGTAAATATTTATGAACAAACGAATTCGTACGCGGCTGATCGTGATAGTGGCCCTCACGCTGCTTTGCGTTTATCTGTTTTCGGGATTTCCACCGAGTGTCGATAACATGAAGAAGAGAATCAATCTGGGATTGGATCTTCAGGGCGGAATCCAGCTGGTGCTGCGCGTGAAAACAAGCGATGCCATACGTGCTGAAACGGACCAGACTATTGAAAGCCTGAAAGCTCAGCTTCAAAAGGAAAACATCACCTTTGGCGAAATCACGAGGACGCAGGATGATCAGTTCAGCGCGGCAGGCGTGGACCCATCAAAGAGCGCGGACTTCCGGAGGATCATCAACGAATCCCATCCGGAATGGGATGTCTCATCTTCGACCGGCGGGGCGTACTCGCTCCAGTTGAAGCAGGCCCAGGCTGCAACTTACAGACAGCAGTCCGTGGACCAGGCGATCAGCACGATCAGCAATCGGATCAATGCCCTTGGAGTGACGGAACCAACCATTCAGCGGCGCGGCGCTACGACGTCGGATCAGATCCTCATTCAGATTCCGGGCGTAAAGGATCCGGCGCACGTTGAAGACATCATCCAATCCACAGCCTTGCTGGAATTGAAAATCGTGGACGGCACGGGCTCGTTTCCCAGCGAGGCAGCGGCGCGGGCGTCTTACGGCGGGGCGTTACCCGGGGATCTGGATCTGTTGCCATCGATCGAACATTCGGCCGACGGCAGTCCATTGTTCTATGTGGTCCACAAAAGCGGAGGCATATCGGGCCGCGATTTGAAAAATGCCTATGTCTCCAGAGATCCAAACAATGGACGCCCTGCAATTAGTTTCAGTTTGAATTCCGACGGCGCCAAAAAATTTGGCAGCATCACGGAAAGAAATATCGGCAAACTGCTTGCGATCATTCTGGATAATCGCGTGCAGTCCGCACCTGTACTTCATGACCGGATCACCGATCAGGGACAGATTACTGGAAGTTTTACTCAGAAAGATGCGGATGATCTTGCCCTGAAGTTGCGTTCCGGGGCATTGCCTGCGTCGATTTCCATCGACGAAGAGACCATCGTTGGCGCTTCACTTGGCGCGGATTCAATTAAGGCGGGGGTGACTGCGTCTCTAATCGCACTCGCCGCAGTCCTCGCATTCGTCCTGATTTATTACAAGGCCTCCGGTATCAATGCCGCGATTGCGATGTTCTTGAACCTCATTGTGCTTCTGGGGTCCATGGCATACATCGGTGCGACGTTGACCCTGCCCGGAATTGCTGGCGTCATTTTGACGATCGGCGTGGGTATCGACTCGAATGTTTTGATCTTTGAGCGTATTCGCGAAGAAATGCGGACCGGCAAGAACCCGGCTTCAGCCGTGTTGACCAGCTTCAACCGGGTGTTTATAACCCTTGTCGATACCCATCTGGCGGCGCTGATATCGGCGACGTTTCTATTTTTGTTTGGGACCGGCCCAGTCAAGGGATTTGCGGTAACCCTTGTCATCGGCTTGGTTTCCAATATGTTTACCGCGGTTTTCGTTTCGCGGACACTTTTTGAGATTGTCCTGGCGCGCAAAGATGTCGGCGAAAGCATCAGCATCTGACCCTCACAAACACGGAACAACCAGCGGCGTTTGGTGTCTAACACTAGGTAACTTGAAATGATCGAATTGTTCAGCGGCATTAAAGTGGATTGGATTGGGAAGCGGCAGCTCTTTTTCGCAATCTCCATAGTTCTTCTGGTTATTGGAATGATTTCACTGATTCAAAAAGGCAAATTCCAATACGGCGTCGATTTTAGAGGTGGAACGACAATGAAGGTTCACTTCAACGACCCGGTTCCCAACGTGGACAAGATCCGTCAGGCTCTGGAAAAGGGCGGTGCCACCCACAGCCAGATACAGGAGTTGAGGGATGCTTCCGGCAATTTCCAGGGAAATTTCCAAATTGAATACGGCGAGGCAACCGTCAGCGATGCGGCCACCACACAGGGACGTAAAGTGGTAACCGCTGCACTGGACGCGGGATTCGGTGCTGGAAAGTCCGAAGTTCTGAGTTCGGAATCTGTGGGACCCAGCGTGGGCAGTGACCTGCGAAGTCAGGCGGTAAAAGCGACGTTATACGCGCTGGGAGGGATCCTGGTTTACATTGCGCTCCGATTCGAATGGATCTACGGAGCAGCAGCGGTATTTGCAGTGTTCCACGATACTCTCGTGACGCTGGGGATTTTCTCGCTGTTTAACAAAGAAATCAATCTGACCGTAATCGCCGCGCTGCTGACGCTGGTCGGGTACTCGGTAAACGACACGATTGTGGTTTTCGATCGCGTCCGCGAGAACTTGAAAATACGTCGGCGTGACGATTTGGAAAGCATCCTGAATGACAGCATCAACCAGACGCTGAGCCGGACAATTCTAACTTCGGGATTGACGTTTCTGACGGTACTGGCACTGTTCCTGTTCGGCGGCGAAATTATTAATAATTTCGCCTTCGCGATGGTGATTGGAATTTTAGTGGGAACCTACTCATCGATTGCAGTGGCGTCTCCACTGGTATTGATTTACACGAAGCTCCGAGGACGGGGCAATGCAGCGCCCACGGTGGCTGCAAAGCTGCCGCGAACGGCAAAGGCGCGGTAAACAGAAGACGCCCGGATAGAGGATCTGAAACAGCTGGAAAATGTTCTGGATTCGAGGTTGGAGTAGCTCCGGAATGAACCCAGAATCCACATTGACGGGCGCTGGGAGGCGCTGATATAAGTCTCCCTCCCGATTTAAAGGTTTGGACCTCAGCTGGACTGCTCCTGGTCGTGAGCTGTCGATAGGTTTTTTGCAAGAGTGGATAGGGAGGTAGAGACATGTTCGAGGATTCATTGGTCGAATCCGCAGGAAAGATCAAGACAAAAAAGGGCAGTACAGTCTTCGTTTCGGCGATTGTGCATATTGTTCTTGTTCTTGTTCTGATTATCGTCCCGCTGATTTTTACCGAACAAATTGAGGGTGCGAAGCTCACATCGTTCCTGGTGGCGCCGCCACCGCCACCGCCAGCTGCTCCGCCACCGCCGCCCGCTGCTGCAATAGCCAAGCCCGTGGCGCCGAAGGTCGTTCAGCTGGACCCCAAGGCATTTATTGCACCGGTGGAAGTCCCCAAGGAAATTGCCAAAATCGTGGATGCGCCTGAGACGAGCGGTGCTGGCGTGGGCGTCGTTGGAGGCGTACCGGGCGGAGTTCCTGGTGGTGTTGTGGGCGGCATTCCAGGACTGGTGAATGCGCCTCCTCCTCCTGCTGGAGCGCCACCCCCGCCGCCGCCACCGCCGCCACCCCCACCGCCACCAGCGAAACGTCCGGACCCCATTCGCGTTGGTGGAGATGTTCAGGCTGGCAACTTGCTTTTTCACCCAAATCCGGCATATCCGTCGCTGGCGAGAACCGCACGTATTGAAGGTGTGGTGATCTTGTCGGCAACAATTGCTGAGGATGGGACCATCAAGGACCTGAAAGTAATTTCTTCGAGTAACCCATTGCTGCTTACAGGCGTACTGGACACGGTGCGGACATGGAAATACAAACCGACTCTTTTGAATAAGGAGCCGGTCGAAGTCATTACAACTATTACTGTGAACTTTACGCTGGGCCGCTGATCGCGGCCGGTTTTTGGGATTTGAAATTTTTAGGAGGAGTTGGATTATATGCTGTCTTTGAAGCTGAACTTATTGGGCGTGATGTTGCTGCAGGAAGCGGTCGGATTCGATCTGATCACGATGTGGACCAACATGGGAATTCTGGCCAAGGGCGTGGTGGCGATCCTTGCAATCATGTCGGCATGGTCCATCGGAGTCATGATTGATCGTTTTCTGGCATTCGGCCAGGCTCGCAAACAGTCACGCGAGTTTGCACCATCAGTTGCGGGTTGTCTGCGTGAAGGCAAAATTGAAGAAGCCATCAGCGTTGCCGAACAGAACAAGCGCAGCCATCTTGCAAAGGTTGTGGAAGCCGGCCTGCAAGAATTCCGTGCACATGGCATTTCACAGGAACTTGCCGGCGAGCAAATTGAGTCGTCCCGACGCGCCTGTGAACGCGCAGAAGCGATCGTCAACGCCGAACTGAAGCGAGGTCTGTCCGGTCTGGCAACAATCGGAGCGACAGCACCCTTCGTGGGATTGTTCGGAACAACAGTTGGAATCATCAATGCATTCAAGGGAATGGCGTCTGCAAAGAGCGCCGGTCTTTCCTCGGTCGCCGGTGGCATCTCCGAAGCGCTCGTTACCACGGCATTTGGACTGTTCGTCGCAGTACCGGCCGTGTGGGCCTACAACATCTTCACCGGCAAGGTTGAAGCGTTCGGTATTGAAATGACCAATTCTTCATCCGAATTGCTTGATTATTTCGTCAAGCAGAAAGGCAAGAAGTAGCCATGGGAATGGGAGGAGGCGGAGACCGGGGAGCGGTCAACGCCGATATTAACGTTACTCCGATGGCGGACGTGATGC
>Ga0163163_10000608_pt1 | contig 31153 bp, 21 predicted proteins | sample S65metaG_FD_119766 | JGI IMG/M metagenome (GOLD analysis project Ga0163163, IMG submission 119766) | Switchgrass rhizosphere microbial communities from Kellogg Biological Station, Michigan, USA - S6-5 metaG | ecosystem: Host-associated > Plants > Roots > Rhizosphere > Soil | place: USA... | reverse complement strand
TCAACGTCGATCGTGTTGGATGTTTGTCTTTCATCCCAACTGTAAATAACTAAGTGGCTAAATTTGTACACTTTATTCTTCATCTTTTCCTCTTTTTTCTCTACCCACTTTTAATCACACCCGAAACAATTCGGTTACATCCTGCGGCCTGACTTTTTTGCAAATCGCCCGGTCCACATTGAAGGCCATTTTTCCGTCCGCCAAACCAGGTTTGCTTCGATTATCTTCCCATCTGCGTTGCAGGTGAGCGAAGGGTTTCAAAAGCTTTTTCCGCCGCCGGATCCCCCCGATCAACCGCCTTCATCATCTTCGCATCGTAGGACGAAAGCGCGTTGCGTACCGCTTCAACCTGTGGCTTGCTGAGCGCAGCATTCGCCATCGCGCGAAGAGTCACGATAGCGCCCACATAGTCGTTCGTTGCGATCGCCGATTGGGCTTTTTGCCACTTCTCCTTTAGTTCAGGCGTGGCACTATCAAATGCTTTGGCATCCGCCGAGGTGAGCTTGTTACCGCTTTGTCCGCAGCCGAAGAGAAGCCCAGCGCAAAGGCTCGCAAATATGATCGTTTTTGCGCGATGCATAGGAACTGGTGAACTTGTTCGCCCATCCTAAATCCAAACTCAAACACGTCAAGGTCCGAAGTGGCTGGTCATTGAACACCAGATCCTCAGTTAAAACACTTTCTGGCCCACATCCTTTGTGATACCATCAATGCATCATCTTTTTCATGAGAGCGGAAAACAGTTCCGGTTGGAAGCCTGGCTCCGTCAAATGGGCAACATCTTCAATTCCGGCCTTCACGCTGATCGAATTACTGGTAGTCATCGCTATCATCGCCATCCTGGCATCGATGCTCCTGCCCGCGCTTTCCCGAGCCAAAGACAAAGCCAAACGCACACAGTGTCTCAGCAATCTCAAACAGATGGGCGTAGGCATGTCCATGTATGCGCAGGATGATTCCCATGGATATTTTTCCGGAACTTATGACGATACGGATGACGATCTCACCTGGCTTTATCCCGAGTATATTCCCTCAGCGCTAGCGCAGTCGGTATTCGTTTGTCCTGCCACCCAGGATTTCATCGGTACAAATGTGGCTACGCATCCTTTGAACGGCCGCACGGTTTTGGCCGATATGCTGCACCAGGCGCCGTTCAAGTTCGCGCGGACTGCTGCCACTCGGGATACCGACCTGCGCGGTGTCAGCTATGAGATTTATGGCTTCATGAACAATGATGGGGGTACGACTACTAAAACATTTTATTACGGAAAAAATGTGAGTGTCGGCGGGATCAAGAAATCGGACAGGACAGTTCAGAATTACGTGCACAAAAACACGCCGTTTGGCTTAAGAGGCCAGAGGATAGGCCCCACACAGATTTGGTTGATCATGGATGGAGACCGCGGCGGCCCTGGAGCGATCAATAACTATCCCGATGCGAACGATGACCACGGCGCTGCGGGAGGCAATGCACTCTTTGTCGATGCCCACGTTCAATGGGTCAAAGGCGGGAAGAATTACGTTATTGTCTATGAAACCGCCCAGGATGAAAACCGGTCTGGCCCTTAACCTGTGTTGGTTGTCGCATCACCAACTTGAAAATGCCTGGTATCTCCAACGGTCAAAGCTTTGACCCTTCCGAACCGCTCGCTCTCAATGGCGGGCCAAAAGCCAAACGCAGCCCCTTTTCTTCTCGCAAACGTCACGGAGAATTGGAAAAGCGTTACCTCATGGAAGTGATTGATAGTGATGTGCTCTTTTTCTTCGCTGGCACCAAGGTATTTGAGTTTCAGAGGCGGTTCGCCGCGATGTACGGTCAGAAACATTGCATTGCCTGCTCGAGTGGTACCGCCGCTGTACATATAGCTCTGGGAGCGCTGGAATTGCCCCCAGGAAGTGAAGTTATTACTTCAGCGATCACGGACATGGGTTCGCTCACGGGGATGCTTTACCAGGGACTGATTCCGGTATTTGCTGACGTACAACCGGACACATTGAACATGGATCCTCTATCGGCGCGACGATGTTTTAGCGAGCGAACGCGCGCCATATTGGTTGTTCACCACGGGGGTTTAGCAGCGGATATGGATGCCTTCATCGAGCTTGGTCGCGAGTTTGAACTACCTATCGTCGAAGATTGCGCTCAAGCGTACGGCACGACCCATAAAGGGAAGCTGGCAGGAACGATGGGGGCAATCAGCGCGTTCTCGCTCAATCATTTCAAGCATATCACCTGTGGATCTGGCGGCATGGTTTTGACAAAAGACGACCGTTTAAGGTACCTGGCTTCTTTGTTTTTAGATAAGTGTTATCAACGGGAGGAAAAGATTCGCAACCCTTTCTTCCTTGCGCCGAACTACCAAATGACTGAACTGCAGGGCGCGGTGGCCCTGGCGCAATTGGAACGCGTGGGAGCGATCACCAGCCGCCGAAATGAGCTCGGGACCAGATTAAATTCGTTGCTACGAGAGGTTCCAGGGATTTCCCCACAACGTGTGCCGGATGCTTGTCTGCACAGTTACTTCCTTTATTTTTTCAAGCTGAACCTTACCCAACTCGGTTGCACTTCCCGGGAGTTTTCTGCGGCGCTTGCCGCTGAAGGTGTGCCCAATGAAGCCCACCTGATCACCGGCGGCCGGCCAGTGTATCTCTATGATATTTTCCAAAAGCGTTCGGCATTTCCAGCGAGCGGGCTGCCATTTGGGGCGCGTTCTTACCAAAAAGGAGACTGCCCGGTAGCGGAAGACGCATTCAACCAATGGATCACCATGAATATCTACGAGCACTATACAGAGGCAGACATTGAGGAGATCGCTTTTGGCATTCACAAGGTGGCCCGTTATTTTGCCGAAAGAACAACCGCCGTGGTTAAAAACCAAAAGTAACAGGCCTGCTATGAGCTTAAACATCAAACAGCAAGCTCCAAGCTCCAGAGAAACTTCAGAGACCAAGCACCAAAAGCTCCGCCATGGTGTTTTCGAGCTTGGAGCTTGGCCTGGCTGCCCCTAAGCTTCGTGCCCACCACTCTTCCCAACTCCAAGCGGGATTCCGGGGCATCCACCCTCCCACAGCTTTCTCCCATTCGCCATCTTCGCTGGTGGATCGGCGGTCTCCTGTTCGCAATGACAGTGATTAACTACATTGATCGGCAGACTATCAATGTCCTGGGTCCCATCCTCAAAAAGGAGCATGGCTGGAACAATTCCCAATGGGCGTTGATTCTAATTTCGTTCCGTGTGGGTTACACCATCATGCAGAGTGTCAATGGCCGCCTGCTTGATTTCTTCGGCACGCGCCTGGGCCTGACGGTCAGTGTTTCATTCTATTCGGCAGTACAAATGTTGACGACTTTCGCCAAAGGTTTGCCGAGTCTTTGCGGGTTCCGCTTCCTTTTGGCCTGTGGTGAGGCTGCCAATAATCCCGGCTCGACCAAGGCTGTTTCAGAATGGTTTCCCGCCAAAGAACGGGCCTGGGCTGTAGCGCTGTTCGACAGCGGTTGTTGCATCGGTGCGGCCGTGGCTCCTTTCCTGGTGTTATTTGTTTATCGCCGATATGGCGACTGGCGCCCTGTGTTTCTGCTAACGGGAAGTCTGGGTATAGTTTGGCTAATTTTCTGGCGAGCGCTCTACCGTAAACCCGAGGAGCACCCCCGACTGGCCCCCGCCGAACTCGAACATATTCAAAGCGGGCGCACGACAGAGTTCCGGGAGCATTCAACACTTTCTGCAGTCAAATGGCCGAGGCTGTTGAAATTTCGGCAAACCTGGGGAATTCTCCTCGGCCGTTTCCTAATCGATCCCTATTGGTTTTTCGTAGGAGATTGGTTTGCCGTCTATTTGGCCAGCAAAGGATTTAGTCTGGAAAAAAGTCTTCTCGGATTTTGGGCGCCGTTTCTTGCTGCGGACATTGGCAACTTTTTTGGCGGCGGGCTTTCGAGCTACTGGATCAAACGCGGCTGGCCGGTGGGTCGCGCCCGGCGCGCGGTCCTTTTGATTTTTGGCCCCAGTATGCTGGTGTTGATCGGCGCTGCTTTTACTTCGAATTATGCGCTTTTGCTCGGTTTGTTCGCTTACGCCACATTTGCCTACGCCTGTTGCTCGACCATGTTCCTGTCGCTGCCTGCGGACGTTTTTCACACGCGTGTCGTGGGTTCCGTCAGCGGAATGGGTGGAACTGCCGCTGGGATCGGCACCTTGCTCACAACATTTCTTATCGGAAAAATTACCGATCGATTTTCCTTCGAGCCGGTGGTGATTGCTGCATCAATCATTCCCTGCCTCGCAACTGTATTTTTTGTAACGATGGTGCGAACGAGCCGAAAAGAGGATTCCGACAAGGTCCTCTTGAGCTTTTGAGACGCGTGAATTACGGAATGACGACCTGATAAACCGCAAGCCAAGTGGTGGGCTTGGCCGATCCCACGTCCGCTTCCTGGGAACGCTACCTTCTGACTTTTGAAAAGATGTTTATACTTGACATTTTTTTCTGTTTGGGCGACAAAAAGCCAGGACTTGGAACTTCATAAGAGTTGGGCTTATGAGAACAAGAATTCCACGGGTAATGCAAACGGCACTGGTTGGTGTTTGTATTTTACTATCTGGCCACGGTTACCACGCACGAGCACAGTCACTAATCACCTTCGATGATCTATCTCCGGGGACTGGTTTTGTGGTGATACCCCAGGGTTACGGAGGGCTGCAATGGTTCGGCTTTGGGGTCCTCAATGGATCACTTCAAAGCACGAATGGAGGCTACTACAACGGAAGAGTCTCAGTACCCAATGTAGCGTTCAATCTCTACAGCGGTGCTCCCTCTATCACCTACGGCAGCCGCTTTAATCTGAATTCCGCTTATTTGACTGCAGAATCCTCCAACGGATTGCAAATCCGCATCCAGGGTTTTGCAGGAGACAATTTGATATACGATCAAACGAATATCCTGACCACGAGTCCCAGCTTAGTAAATTTTAACTACCTGCAAGTCGATAGGGTCTCGTTTATCCCTTTCACGAGCAGCTTTTTTGTACTCGATAATCTAAGCATAACCAGTACGAATGCGCCCGTTGCCAATTTTGTGAGTTTTCCCATTTCAGACCCACCCTTAACTATACAATTTAATGATGAATCCGTGGGCGCAATCACGAACCGGGATTGGGATTTCGGAGATGGTTCGGCACACAGTTCCGCTCAAGATCCATGGCATACCTATGGCAGCGATGGCCCTTTCTCGGTCACGCTGAAAGTTCTGGGGAGCAACGGCACCACGAATTCAAAGACTGTAGTGATTATGGTCGGGCCAACGGCGGATTTCGACTTTTCGCCAACCTGGGGCAAAGTTCCCCTAGCGGTCCAATTCACTAATAATTCGAAAGGCAGCATCACAAATTGGGATTGGGACTTTGGGGATGGTTCGGCGCACAGCTCTACTCAAAATCCGTCACACACCTATACGAATCCCGGGAGTTTCGATATCACATTAATAGTCAAAAACAGTTATGGTGCGACGAGTAGCAAAATACGCGGAATCACCGCGGACCCACCTAACGGCTCCACTCTAATCACCTTCGAAGATCTTTCGCCGGGAGCTATCCCGAATGGATACCGCGGTATCCTGTGGACTAATTTTGGCGTCAGTAACGGAACGCTTCAACACACAAATGAGGGGTTGTATAATGGGATAGTTTCGATACCGAACGTGGCAGTCGGCGGGGCTGCTTCATTCACCTACGGAGGTCCCTTCGATTTCAATTCCGCTTATGTGACCGCTGCATTCGGAAATGGATTGCAACTCCGCGCCCAAGGTTTCGCCGGAACAAATTTGCTATACGAAAAGACGAATTCCCTTAGCATGAGTGCTCCCACGTTTATCGAGTTCAATTTCTTGCAAGTCGATAAGGTCGTCTTTACCACCATCCCACCTGGCAATGCATTCGTAATGGATAACATGGCGACTACGAGCAGGGCACATTTTTCGGCCGATACAACTTCAGGTCAGGCGCCGTTGACAGTTCAGTTCCTGGATCAATCTATCGGCACGATTACCAATTGGGATTGGAACTTTGGAGACGGCTCAGCGCATAGTTCTTTTCAGAATCCCTCCCATGAGTACACGCTTATTGGCTCTTTCAATGTGATTTTAACCGTTACTGTAAGCAATGGTTTCAGGTATAGCTCAGCCAGCCGGATCACGACCACGGCTCCCTCACCGGCCTGCTCGACGACTGCCTCAGTCCCATTAGCCCCAGGCATGGTTCAAGGCTGGGGATGCAACTACGCGGGTCAAATTAACACGGGTTGTTTCTCGAACATAGTCGCAATAGCGGCAGGCCAGAATCACAGCTTACTTCTCACGCGAGACGGTACGGTAGTCGCGCTTGGCACGATCACTCCTGGCCCATTACCAGTCGTGCCCGTTGTCGTGCCTTTGGGATTGAGCAACGTCATCGCGGTTGCTGCCGGCGATGTTCACAGTTTGGCGTTGAAATCGGATGGCACCGTCGTGGCATGGGGATACAATACATATGGCCAAACGAGCGTCCCTGAAGATTTGACTAATGTCGTGGCCATTTCGGCCGGCGCTAACCACAGTCTTGCTCTCAAAGCAGATGGCACAGTAGTCGGCTGGGGAACTACAACCGTTCCTCCAGGACTCAGCAATATTGTAGCAGTCTCTGCCGGGCGCGGGATTAGTATGGCCTCAAGGGATGACGGAACTGCTGTCGGTTGGAACTTGGGTCGAGGCGCGGATCCTTCCACGTTGAGCAATATCGTGGCGATCTCAGCAGGCGATAATTGTTGTTATGAGGCGGGGGAAGCACTTCAATCAGACGGAACTCTTTTGGTCGGTTCTGCCTTCACCAACAAATGGTTTGTCAATGGAGGAGGAGTTGTGGCTATCTCTTGCTCGCGAGGGAACGATAGCCATGTTAGTTGGGGCATTAATGCCCAAGGCGGTGTATTTGCCATTGGGGGTTTTGCCTTCTGCGGTGGACCTTTTCTTCCGCCCGAAGGTATCTATAACGCTGTGGCTGTGGCTTCAGGTGATGCGCATAACTTGGCTCTCATTGGGGATGGGCCCCCCGTCGTTCGGGCCTCATTGGTAAATCCGTCGTGGGATACGAATGGGTTCAGAGCATCAGTTCAGACACAGAACGGCCGGGTTTACCGACTCGAATACAAAAACTCGCTCACAGACAGCAATTGGATCGGCATCCCTTTGGTTGCCGGAACAGGCGGTTTGGTAACCTTGAGAGATCCCTCAGCGACAGGTGAACAGCGCTTCTATCGGGTTCGTCGTTGGTAATTACAATTAAATCTTTGATGTCGGTGGTATAATCGTGCTTCCTCTCAATGTAAAACCGTCCCTTTTTCTCCCGGAATGTAGAACGTTTCTTGCTCCTGCTGAATGTTCTCTTAATTTCAGGCTGTCGCCGGCAGGGATGCCGGCGCTCCCGGGGCGGTGCTCGGGGTCCTTGGTCCCCCTTTTTGTGTGACTTTTGGTTGAAGGTTTTGTTTCGCAAATTCCTTTGTCAATCGAGCGTTTTCGGGGTAAAAGAATCCTTCGTATGCTTCCCGCCGTATCACCATTCAAACCGGCTGGACGTGGAGCAATGTTTCACAAGCCGCGCCGCCGGGGATTCACCTTGATCGAACTATTGGTCGTCATTGCCATCATAGCCATCCTCGCGAGTATGCTCTTGCCTGCTTTGAGCCGGGCGAAAGAGAAAGGTCGGACTGCCAGTTGCATCAATAATCTTCGCCAGATGGCGCTTGCTTCGCAAATGTATGCCAATGATTCGGAGGGAAAGTACTGTCATACTTTTCAGGTCCGAGGAAATAATGATTTTCGCAAGGGCTGGTTCAATTTTCTCACGCCATACCAAAGCACCACCAATCTTCTCTTGTGCCCCACGCAATCGCGCGAGTTCAAAAAGCTGTCGCAAATTTATCCCAGCGACCTGGTGGACAAGGCGCTTTCCAATTACCAAATGAACTTCCGGCTGGGCGGTTGTGATTGGCCTGGCGTTTGGGATGTCAAAAACTGGCCGCCGATGAATTCCGCGACACTCAAACGCCCGTCCACCACGGTCCATCTTACCGATGGCGGCACCAAACCGATAAACACGCCAGATTACAATAAGTGCGTTACCGAGCGTTCGGTTGAAAAAGCCGGGGCCTGGGTTCTCCACGACCCGGCGAATGACGCGCCCTGCTCGGGGTGTGTGACTTCAGACGATCCGAACTGGGGCGGACCGCATCTGCGCCACGGCGGCCGCAGCGTGGTGCTGCTTGCCGATAATCATGTTGAAGTGATGAAGGCTTCCAAATGGTTTGCCTCGGGCTCGCCATGGCTTAAGCCTGATAGCGGCGGACAATAGAACTCAATCATAGCCGAACTTTCGGCAATACGGTTGGAGCGCGGCTAAAACAGGCGCGAGATGTTTTTCGTAGGCGCGCCAGCGACCAACCGATCTGGAATATACCGGGCGAGTCACATCCTGGTAAGTAGGTGAGTAAAGTTGTTTCTGCCGGCTCTTTTCGTAGAACCGTGCTTGGCCTGCGTCCCAGGCCAAATTAAGAAATTCGGTGACCCTGCGCCCTTCTTTTTCCGTTTCAGTCACCGTGTCTTCGTACTTTGTTTCAAGCCAGAAAAACCCTTCCCACTCGCGCACCGCAAGCCAGATGTCCATCAAGTCGGCGTAATGTTTGGCGACCCGTTCGAAGCTAAGGAAGTTCACATTAACCGCATTCAACGGAATATTCTGAAAATAGCAACTGAGCACCACGTCGCGTGGGTCGCGCAAAGCAATAAGCACGCGCAATTCGGGAAAAATACGCAGCCAGACTGGTAATCGCGCGGTGGGCGACGGGTTCTTGTCCACCAGAATCTTCCCTGCTGCTCGGGCGCCCAGCTCCTTGGTGACGTCTTCGATATAGAGCCGGCGCAAGACGTTGAGGCGCGCGCTGGAGTGGTCCCGCGTTTTGTGAAACGCCGGCTCCAACACTTCAATAAAAGCAGTCGGTTCGTCCAGCGCGGACACAGCGGGATGGGCATCGAGGATTTGCTCAAGCAGCGTCGTGCCGCTGCGTGGATGACCGCCGAGGAATGCCAGGGGGGGAATTGCCTCGCGTTTTCGTTCCGGGAAGGATCTACCCCAATCATGGAGAATGTCTTTGGGCTGGCTGTTGGTGAAACGACGGGCACGCTCTGCTCCCCGGTCGTATCCGGAGATCAGTAAAGCAGTGTCGGTCAGCGCCCGGACGATCTGCTTGGCCTCGGCCAGCAGACCCATTGCTTCATCAAAACGGTCGGTTCGATCGAGCACCTGCGCCAATTCGTAACGGCATGCGTACCGGACGTAGGGGTGCTTTGGCTCTGAAAGAATCAGGTCGCGCAACGCACGTTCAGCTTCTTCGAGTTTGTTTTCGCGCCGATCAATGACTGCGGAGAAGTAGCGCGCCTGGTCGTCACGCGGGTCAATGGACAGGCATTCACGAACGGCAGCCCGCGCTTCCTCAAGCTGATGTTGTTGCTCCAGCAGCACCGCCAGGCTGATGCGCGGATTGATGGCAAGCGGATCGGCGGCGGCCGCCTGGGCAAAACATGTTCGCGCTCTATCCGGCAGGCGCAAAGCCTGATACTGGTGGCCAATCATGCCCACGACCTCAGAATTGCGCGGAGCAAGCTCGAGCGCTTTGCGCCATGCGTGATCCGCCAATCTGACGTCACGTAATCGAGAGGCGGTGTTGCCATATTCGGCCCAGAGCACTGCCGCCCCAGGGTATTGCCGGGTCAATTTTTCGTAACGTGGCAGCGCCTGCGCAAAATCATTGGCGAGCAGAAGTTCGCGTGCTTCCTTATGCTTCCTTTGAAGATCGGCTGGGCTCATCAGTCGAGGGCGTTTGCGCCGTTTCGAAAAGATGCATGCGTATGCCTTGCATCACAACCCAGAAACATGAAAAGATTGTTGCTTCTCGTTTGTGCCTGAGATAATATAACCTCACGCAGAGCACTGGGTCACTGAAACCTCCTTTTCTGCGGGCTACAAGGAAGTAAATTTCGGATTGCGCTGCCAAAACATCAACAGAGATCGACTGTACTGAAATTATACTGATTATGAAAAAATCATATCCTGCTCCGCGCACGTCCGCTCGCAAGGTAGCGTGCACCGTCTCGGCGGCGGCGCTCATGCTCGGCGTCAGCCAGGCGGCAACCGTTGGTATCAACTTTCCCGTCAGCTATAGCTGCTGCGTTGGAAATTACGTCAATTACGTCAATGCTCCGGCATTTGGAATCCCGCAAAGCGGGTGGGAGAGCCTGTCACCGACCGGGACTGGATACAATCAACCCGGTTGCCCGCTGTATATTTATGGGCAAAATGTGATTAACACCACAACGTATGCTCCTACGGGAGCATTTACAGGGCAACTCTTGAACCCATTGCCAAACGGCGCGCTGACCGTGAGCTGGGGGACTCCAACAGCAAATTGGAGTGGCTTCGCAGGTTATGATTCAGGCCATGCTGCACAACCGAAACCGAGTTCGGGTCCGCCGCGGGGAGCGGCTGAGGTGTATGCCGGGTTCTTCCGCGATGGCGTCAATTTCGGGCCGCGCTTTATTGATGATGCCAGTCCTTGCGCCGGCGGGGCTGACAATAATCAGCCTGGTTGGTATGTTGATATCACAGGGTTGAAAAGCCTGTTTACCAATAATCCGTTCGTTATTCAATTGATTGCGGGGTCGGACTCCATGCGTTCCTTGACCAATGCATTTATTTATGATCCCGTTCTGAATCAGACGCAGTCTGTGTTCTATCCCAACCCTCAGCATTATGGAGACGCTGGCCAGGCGCCCTGGTTCCGAGCAATCGGAGGAGGTCTTAGCACAGTCAGCACTGCTTTGAATAACGACCACATCGTGATAACGGGTAATCGGGCCCAACATGGTGGAGACAAAGGCGTTGGCGACGATTACGACAATGCGAGTAATATTTCGGGTTTCATCGTTACTGACAAACCGGTGGTCACGATGTCGCCCCAGCCAGCAGTAGCTTGCACGGGGGATACCGTCGTATGGAGCGGTTATGCGGCCGGTGTGCCTCCGCTTTCGTACCAATGGCGGAAAAATGGCGCAGCCATTCCGGGTGCCACAACCACAAGCTTTGGGTTAACCAATATAAGTTCTGGAGACAATGCCGTTTACGATTTGTTGGTCACAAATCTTTATGGTACGGCGGTTAGTGCTCCCGTATCTCCGGATCATCTTTCCACCACTCAGGGCAACAACTACGTGGTGGATTCCAACACCAACGGACCAGCCCTTGACGGGTTGAATTTCGGCGCTACGTGGCAGGCTTCTGTCGCCGGCCACAGCGGCATAATGAGTTTTGCTGGGACCAGCGCCAATCAAATCATCGTCCCGGGCCACACCAATCTCGATGCCTCGGTTGGAACGATCATGTTTTGGATGCATTCAACCGGCTTGATCGATTCCGGCGGCAATCCAGCGATGTTGTTTGATCGACGCACGAGCAGCGGTATGGTGATTGCCCAGACCAAAGATGGGCAAATCCAAGTCCAAACGAGCCCCTCCATAGCTGAGAACTTCCTCTCACAAAGCGTCACGCTGTCGGATGGGAATTGGCACCATATTGCCTTGGTTTTCAACCAGGCGGATACTGGCCCTGTTACTCTGTACATTGACGGGACTTCGGATACAGCAAGCGCGAACGCAGGCGCCTGGTCCTGGCCCGCCGGTCAGCAGATCGAATTAGGCCACTCGCATGATGCCTTCTGGCAATCGTACAATGGCCAAATGGACGACGTTCGTTTTTACAATCGAGCGCTCACGGCCGGGGAAGTCCAAACCATAGCCAGTGGTGGAACGCCGGCCAACAACAGCGGAAATGTGTTGCGCCTCAACTTCGACACGGCACCTGTTGCGGGAGTCACTCTCCGCTGGGCATGCCCCGGAGCCATCCTGCAATCCTCCGGCCCAGTAGGTGGCACATACACCGATATGCCCTATGCTGTGTCGCCGTATGCCACTTCATTTCGCAACGCCAGCACGTTCTATCGCTATCATGCCGAGCACACACCCTCTACCGTCATCGCTAATCCATATCTAATGTGATCCGCTTCAAGACCTGGGCATCAGCGTGAGACCAATGCCCTCTTGATTTGCAGTCAAAAAACAAACGCGGCCGGGAACCAATTCCCGGCCGTTTCTTTTCTGGAAGCCGGTCGCTTTAATGGGATGAACTAAAAGTCGCATTTGTTATCACAAAACCAAAGAAAATGTTGACGAAGCAGTGAACCGACGTAAGTTTTCCCCGAAACGCAAACGAAGTCCGGAAAATATTTACTCCAATCTTCTTGAAGACAGTTCCTCACTTTGTTCGAAACCAGCCCTGCAAATGAAACGGCTCCGTATTAATAACACGTCCACGCGCAAAACTCTGGGAACAGTTTCGGCAGCAGCCCTGATGCTCGGGGTGAGTCATGCCGCTTCGATAGGTTTCAATTTGCAAACCGACTACTGCGGCTTAGGCGGTTATCGAAATAATGTCACTGCGACAGCATTTGGCATTCCTGCAGATGGTTGGGAAAATTTGACACCGATGATGACCGGTTTCGGCGACACTCCATGTGATCAGCCGGCCTACACCTTGAATCAAGTCATCAGTACAAACTCGACTGGAACTCTAAACCCATTACCTAATGGTTCTTTGACCATTAACTGGTATGCCCCCACCGCGAATTGGAGTTATTTTGGCGGCTATGACCGGCCAGGACCGTATTACGATTTCCACGGTCCAACTGTGATCCCGGGCGACGGCGAGGTTTACGCAGGGTTTTTGCGGGATGGGATTAATTTTGGTCCTCCGGATGGACTAGCGAACAACACCCTGCATCTGGCGCCTTATAGTATTGATATTACAGGGCTGAAAACGGTTTTTACTAATACACCGTTCGTGGTTCAGTTGATCGCGGCGAGCGATTCGATGTACCACCTGACGAATGCGTTCATCATCGACGTGACGGCTTCGACGACTCAATCCGTGATTTACGCGAACCCATCTCATCCCAGAGATATCGGCGACGCACCCTGGATTCGCGGTTATGGCGGAGGGTTGAGCACCGTGAGCACCAATTTGAACACGGATCACATCAAGTTAATTGGTAATTTTCCTCAACATTCAGCCAGCCCTGATGCTGACAAAACTCACTCGATTAACAACGCAAGTACTATCGCTGGATTTATTATTACGGACAAACCGGTGATCACGATGTCACCTCGCTCGGTCGTAGCTGTCTCAAACGATACGGTTCTGTTGAGGACCATTGCGGCGGGGGTTCCCCCTCTCTCCTATCAATGGCGGAGAGCTGCAGCGCCAATTCTCGGGGAAACAAACTCGATTCTTGGGATCACAAATATCGCAAGTCCAGGGGCTTATTCTGTCATCGTCAGCAATGCTTACGGGACCGCCACCAGCAAACTGGCGATTGTAACTTTGGATCGGATCACAATCACTCGAGGACCGGGTTCAACGACGAACACGATCAGTTGGAATTTCTCGGGCGCGGTTTTGCAATCCGCAAATACACTCAATGGTCCTTACGTCGATATATCGCCAGTGGCGACTTCGCCCTATCTGGCTCGAATGACGAATACTGCGAAGTTCTACCGCTATCGTCGCGACTCCAATATTGTAAACAGTAACCCTTACGATATGTGACGTAACCAAGCTTTTTTACCATCTGCACACACGGTAAAATCGCTGATCGCCTGCCGCAGTCGGATCCGCCAGGCTGACCAAACTGCCATTTCCAGCTACCAAAGGCAGACTGTTTGTGAGGCTTCCGCGATCACCAAAGAAAACAGGATGTTTACTTGTCCTTAATCGCTGCCTTAGTCTCGGCTTGCAGTTCCTCCAGTAGCGGTCGCAATTCTTCCTTGGTCATTTTGTCCATCCGGTCGATGAACAAAATACCATTCAGATGATCCGTTTCGTGTTGAATAGCGCGTGCGAGCAATCCACCACAACGGAACTTGATTGGCTTGGCCTGCTTGTCGAGTGCTTCTACATCCACAACTTCCGGGCGGGTGATTTCGCCGAAGATTTCCGGAAAACTGAGGCAACCTTCGGGGCCGGCGACGGGATTGCCTGCTGGTTCAATTTTAGGATTGAGCAAAACCATCGGCATGAAGTCCGCTACTTCCACTGGTTTTCCATCCCATTCCAAAGTCGAAGGTCGATCGGTAACGCCCCGGACATCGATAACAGTTAATTGCATTGCGACGCCAACCTGCTGGGCGGCGAGGCCGACGCCTTTAAAAGCGTACATGGTCTCGAGCATATCGCCGATGAGTTTTTTGATCGCCGGTGTGACCTGTTCGATCAACTCACCTTTCCGGCGGAGAATCGGCGTGCCGTATTTGACAACTTCGAGTAGCATTACTTTTTAAGTGTCGGCAGGCCAATTGCAGAGCATATGTCCTAAATCCGCAATCGCGGGGCTACGGCCGGAACGAACGTAATAACCGCTGGTCGTCACCCCCGCCAGAAGACAGAGCTCCGTTGACAATCCGAACAGATTAGCCAGGCAAAAACCCGAGTTAAAATGGTCTCCAGCTCCCGTCGTTATCCTGGGCTTGGGAGTAAAAGCGCCCTCTACGACCGAGGTACCGTCGGGACCGGATGCCAGCGCATAACTTGTTGGGTGAATGATCACGGTATTTACCTGCACACGCTGATGTATTTCATGGCATAATTTCAGCAATCCTTCCACTGGAAGATTGGAGCCTTTGAGGCCCAGATGGCGTCCGATTTCATAACCCTCTTTTTCATTGAGACCCAGAATGACATCAAAGTGCTTTTGAAATGCCGTAATGAGCTCGAGCGCGTGCAAGATATCTTCCTGCGTGCGTTTCTCAGGATCGGCCAGGTCTACAAAAAGTTTGCGGCGTGGTCCTTCTAACTCGGGACAAATCTCTTTGAGCAGGGACGACCAAATATCACTCATGGCGGTCAGCATCGTCCAGTTGACGAATCCCACCAAATCAGCACTGCCGAAATGAGTGACAAATTTGTCAAGCCCGAAGCGGGTCTTGATATTTTCCCAATTCATCTGCTTGAGAGATTGGTGCTTGCCCAGCATGATCTTGCCATCCTCAAATTCGATGGCGTCCGTGTAACCCGGCTCAGCGATGGAATAGGCGTGGGCATGGGCGGAGAGTTCGGCGAAAACGGGGTGAATATTGGGATAACCCAAAATGCCCAGGTAAGTAACTTTCAAACCGAAGCTGGCCAAAGCATTTGCCATGATGGGACCGTTTCCGCCCAGCTTGGTGAGCTGGCTAACCAGTTCCACATTGGTGCTGCGGCCCGCCGCGGCAGCAAGCCGAGCTGCGAACTGATCAATTTTAGGGAGCCGGGTGTACGTCTCAGCGCTCTCGCGCTTGTCGACAACGTGCAAAATCTCATCGACAAACCCATCCAAACCGATGAAGGCAGTGATCTGCTGGGCCCGGCCGACGGAGGCGAGCAGTTGAGTGGCGCATTTTTCGCGCAGTTCAGGTGTGTTCATGCAAATTTGGTATTAGGGTGCGGGCGCAGTTGAACGAACGGGTATTTAGCGATCCATAGCGGCGGTCAATCTGCAACCACTCCGATGATTTGCAGAAGCCGCTCCAACTCCGCATCGCTGAAGAAATGGATCTCGAGAGCCCCTTTGCCTTGTGCGTAACGAAGTTGAACCTTGGTACCCAGCCTTTCGCGCAGCCTGTTTTCAAGGTTAGTCACGTTTGCATCTTTTCCTGAGCGGGAAACAGCTCCCTTTGACGCAGAGTCCTCTTTCCCGGTCAGCCGTGACACTAATGCCTCGGTTTGACGCACATTCAAACCTTCCTTGAGAATGCGTTCCACCGCCAGTTGCTGTTGCTTTTCGGTAGCCAAACCAAGAATCACTTTGGCGTGACCGACGGAAAGACGCCCGTCCCGGATGCAAGTCTGAACGGTGGAGGGCAGTTTTAGCAGACGCAAGGCATTGGCTACAGCCGCGCGGCTTTTTCCCACTTTCGTACCGACGTCCTCTTGTTTTAATTGGAACTGCTCGATTAATTGCGCGTAACCATGGGCTTCTTCAATTGGGTTCAGGTCTTCGCGTTGCAGATTCTCAATCAACGCCAACTCCAAAACAGAGCGATCATCCGCCTCCCGAATGATGACAGGCACTTCACTTAAACTCAGCATTCGCGCGGCGCGCCAGCGCCTTTCACCGGCAATCAATTCCAACTGCCCGTCGCGTTCTCGCACGATTAACGGCTGAACTATTCCCTGTTCCTTGATCGAATCGGCCAGCTCTCGCAATGCTTCTTCGGAAAAATCCTTGCGCGGCTGCAGCGAACAGGGCCGGACACGCCCCAACGGCACACGCTGAACTCTTTCTCGTGTGTCTTGCGCCGGCGTATCCTGAAGAGCCGTCAAAACGGGGACCGTTGCCGATGGTTTCGCTATCGGAGTACCCCCCAATAACGCCCCCAGGCCCCGGCCCAAAGCTGGTTTGGCCATGGGGCCAGAGTGTCTCAGGGTTTTGCGCTTGTCAATTTCAGATCGGTTTTACGAGATGCTTTGTCCAATTCGCTCGTTCTCGTTCTCCTCCTCGTCCTCGTTTTTGTTCTGAGGCTAGAGGATGGAATCGAGGACGAAGGACGAGAACGAGGACGAGGAGGAAAGGGATTGATAGCGGCGACTCATCTCAGCGCTTCGGCGGGGCCTTTCCAAATGAGTCGCAAGCAATCCAAACGAAGCCGGGATTGTTGGAGAACAGTCGCTAGTTCCTCCTGCTGAGCTTGAGCCAGTCTGATTTCTTGCGGGCGAATGTGGTCGTTCACCTGGGCAAGTGTTTGCAAGCGGGCCACCTCATGGCCGAGAAGGTCGTTCATCTGTTTCAGGGCGGCTTCACGGATTATTGCGGCTTTGGTTTCGGCCAGGAGCGCGGCCTTTTGGAACATGGCGGGGAGTGTCCGCGCGGCGATTTCGGCATTCTCAATTAATTTGTAAGGCAACCCTTTCTGAAGCTTTCCCTCCCAGTTTTTGCCGGAGAAAGCCTCGGTGACCTCTTCTAATTTGTGGTTTATCACCAGGTAAACCGGTGTCAACGGAAGAAAACGATCCGCATGCAATCGCGGCGCCGCGATCGTTTCCAGGACAAAGACTAACTCCAACAGCATCGTCCGTTCATTCGCTGCCGGGAGCACCGCAAAGGAACAATTTCCCGTTTCTGCTCCCAGCAACAAGTCCATAGCACCAATAACCAGCGGATGGTCCCAGGTCAGAAAGGCCACATCTTCCCGGCTGAGGGCCCGGAGTCGGTCACAGGTCGCGACCATCCCCTCGGCTGGCATGGACGGAAATGAATCAGTAATGATGCCTTGAGGATTCAATTGCCAGGTGTGCGGGGCCAGTTCCTCGATGTGAACCCCAAAATGATCGAATACATCCAGCAGGTACTCCTCCAACTGGGGCTGCCGCTCCTGTTCCTGAATCTGCTCGATGATTTTTTGAGCCACCTCCGGACGAAAAGAATTCAGTTCCAACAACCGGTCCCGGCCCTGTTCGAGGAGCCGTTGAATTTTCCGGCGCGCAATCTTTGTGTTTTTTAAAAGATCCGCCAACTCCTGTTCTGCTGCCGCACGTTCGGCAACGGAAAATTCCAAGGCTAAATCATGAACCTGCCGGCCAAACTGGTGCAGCATTTCATTACCACCTTCGAGGTTGGATTCAAAAGCGTTCAAGCCTTCATGATACCAGCGTGCCAAAACTGCCTGTGGACTATGCGCGAGATAAGCAAAATGGATCTGAATGTCTTTAGTCTGCCCGATCCGATCCAACCGCCCGATGCGCTGCTCGAGCAGCTCCGGATTGAGCGGCAGGTCAAACAGGACGAGATGATGGGCAAATTGGAAATTGCGGCCTTCACTCCCGATCTCTGAACAGAGCAACAGCCGAGCCCCGTCAGGCTCGGCGAACCATGCGGCATTGCGATCCCGTTGCACCAGGGTGAGGCCTTCGTGAAAAATCCCCGTCTTGATCGTGAGGTGATGCCGCAGCGCTGCGTCGAGTGCTTCCGCCTTTTCAATGCTGCGTCCGATCAAGAGAACCTTTTGCGGCTCCAGCTTTTGCAATAATTCCACCAACCAAAGAACGCGCGGATCTTTCTCGAGATCCAAAGGAGTCTGTAGCCGTGAATCGCCGGCATCCTCGGCAAACTCCGTAGAAACGCGATCCAGCCAGTGTTCGGCTTCCGGACCGGCGCCCAATTGGGCGAGGCACACCGTCCGTTTGGGAAAACCCTTCATGGCGGCGCGGGTATTTCGGAACAGCACGCGACCAGGACCGTGCAAATCCAACAAATCGCCCAGCAACTCCCGTCTTGCTTCCATTTTGCCCTCATTCAGTTCGGCTAGTTCGGTGAGACGCTGCTCCAATCGAACATGCGTCAGCCAGCGGCGAAGCAAATCAATGTCCCTCTGAATCAGTTCCTTTTGAGCTGATAATTTTTCAGCAACCTCGGCGACAGCCCGGTAATCCTTCTCCTGCGCCTGGAAGGTTGCGAGGTCGCTGTAACGATCCGGATCGAGCAAACGGAGACGGGCAAAATGGCCTTCAACGCCGAGTTGTTCCGGTGTGGCGGTGAGCAATAGTAGGCCTTCAGATTTTCGGCTGAGAGCTTCTACGACCTGATACTTGCGGCTGGGCGCAGCCTCGGACCACTCGAGATGATGTGCCTCATCTACGACGAGCATATCCCAGCCGGCATCCAGCGCCTGGGCCGAGCGTCGCGGGTCGGCGGCAAGGAAATCAATGCTGGTTAGCACGAGTTGATCATCCAGGAATGGATTCACGCCCGGCTCTCCGGCTTCGATGGAAGCGCAGCGTTCTTCGTCAAAAATATGGATCCACACGTTGAAGCGCCGGAGCATTTCCACGAACCATTGATGCACAAGCGATTCGGGAACTAACACCAGAATGCGATTTGCCCTTCCGCTTAGGAGCAATCGATGAAGGATAAGACAAGCCTCAATGGTTTTTCCAAGCCCCACTTCGTCTGAAAGCATCACGCGCGGGGCATGGCGATTGGCAACCTCGTGTGCAATGTAGAGTTGGTGCGGAATGAGATCAATTCGCCCCCCCAGAAATCCGCGCACCGGAGACTTCCGCATCGAGCGAAGCAGTTCAAGTGAGCGAGAGCGAAGCTCGAACGTTGTCGAGGAATCGAAGCGTCCTGCAAACAAACGCTGTTGCGGACCTTGAAAACTGAGGCTGTCACTGAGTTGTGATTCGTGGACTTGCTGGTTTTTGCTGACGTAAGTCAGTAAACCCTGTCGTTCGATGACCTTCTCGACAATGAATTCTATGTCCTCCTGAGTTCTTAACTTATCCCCCACACGAAAGCGCACGCGCTTCAACGGCGCATTGTCCGCAACGTAAGTGCGTGTTTCGCCGGCTGACTTAAAGGCAACCTGCACACGGCCATTGTCGGTATTCACGATCGTTGCCAGACCGAGTTCCGGCTCCGCCTCGCTGATCCAACGCTGGCCTGCAATGAATTTGACCATGAATTTGGTCTGGCTGTATGCAGGTTTTATCCGGCAAATGCAACATCTCAACCTACAGTGTTCGATGAGCGGACGCCGGACAAAATTCTTCGTTAGCTGTATGCAAGTTTTATCCGCAAATGCAACTTCTCAACGATACTACAATGTTCGCAGCTTCCAAATCCCGGAATAAACGCCCTGGCACTTGTATTTCCAGCATAGCGGGTTTAGTAATTCTGTTATCTACGGGTGTTTGAAACATGCTAAAGGAAAGTGGAATTAAATGATTGCAACACAAATTCGTCAAAAAGACGCGGTCTTTTACTTTGTGGCTTATCCTTCGGAAGAACTGCTGACTAAAGTCCGCTTCATCAGCCGTTTTTACGATGAAGGCGAGGAGATCAAGCCTGAGGAACTCCCTCCCGAGGATGATGTGGCACAGTTTATCGCTCGTGTTGAGCGCAGCGAAAAGGCCTTTCAACGTGGGCTCTCCCGCTCGAAAGTGAGAGCGATTAAGAACTTTTACGAAACAGCCATCAGCCAGCCACCGATACCGGGGACGGTTCTGCTCTTCACGCCGCAAAGGTTGCGCTTCCAGACCATCGAAGGCAACGAGACCATGGGGCATTTGCAGGAGCCGGAGGAGAAATTTCTTATTATCGACGGCCAGCACCGATTAGCTGCGCTGAATTTTTACGAACGAACCCATCCCGATGAAGCGAAATCCATCTACGTGCCCTGCGTCATTTTCGACGCGCGCAGCGATGATTTTGCTACTGAAATGTTCGTCATTATCAATTCCACACCGACACGGATTAACAAAAGTCATCTGGTGGACTTATACGAGCGGGTTTCCTGGGCGGAGCCAGATCGACGTTTCGCCGCGCGAATTGTGGAGATGCTCTACAGCGAATCGGATAGCCCTTTGCGCTATCGCATCAACCGCCTGGGAGGTCGAAGCAAACAGGAAAAATGGATTTTACAAGCGGAGCTTTTCAATGAGATCCACCGCTGGATCAAGCAAGCCTGGACGAGGATCGAGCCCGAAGGAACCGATCGACGTGCTGCGGAACGGTATTATTTTATGGTCCGCGATTTTCTAAAGGCTGCGTCACAAGTTCTGGTGGATGCATGGGGCAATAATAACTATATGGTCACTAAGCCGGTTACCTTGAAGGGGATGATTCGGGTTTGCGCAGATTTGGCTACGCAGGATGCTGAACCGGCCGAAGGACGAATCGAGCGTTGGCGAGAGCGATTGAGACCCTGGGCAGAGCGCATTCGGGACTTCCGCGCCGAAGGTTTTTATGAAAGGTTTGCAGCCAAAGGACAGGTCGAGCGGGTGGCACGTATTCATCGAGAGTTGGCCCGCCTGGCAGGAGTGCAAACGAAGGGCGAAAGAAAGGCTGCTTAATTTTGCCATGGACTAGATCGAAATCTAAAAAGTGCTGACTGAGATTTGATCACACCGCGACCTTTCACTCTGGCCTCGGTTAGTTGTCGAATCCTCGTCCTCGTTCTCGTTCTCGTCCCTCGTCCTCGATCTCCTCAGTAAGAGCCCAGGATCGAGGACGAGGACGAGAAGGAGGACGAGGACGAGAAGGAGGAAAGAGAAGATCCTATAATCACAGTTGCGCCGGAGTTGGAACCGTGATTTAGTTCACGAATTTGACAACGCAGCAATTCACAATCTAATGCAAGACTTCTCCGCGCTGGATGGCGCGCTCCTCATCGATAAGCCTGCCGGCCCGACGTCCCACGATATTGTGGACGCTATCCGGCGTGAATTTAGCATTAAAAAGGTCGGCCATTGTGGAACCTTGGATCCGAACGCCACCGGGTTGCTGATTATTGTGCTGGGGCGAGGCACCAAGCTCTCGGAACGCTTGATGGCGGATGACAAGGTTTACGAGGGATCGATCAAATTTGGCGAGACAACCGACAGCTTCGATGCCGATGGTGAATTAGTGGCGTCACTTCCTGTTCCACCGCTGACCATCGAGCAATTGAACGCAGCGGCGGCGGAGTTTAAAGGTGACCAGATGCAAGTGCCACCGATGGTTTCTGCCGTAAAAAAAGGAGGGGTGCCGCTCTATAAGCTGGCGCGCAAGGGGATCGAGGTCGCTCGGGAACCACGCCTCATCCACATTTATAACTTTTTGTTTAGCGCGTATGACGAGCCCATGGGTTGGTTTCGCATCGCATGCACTAAAGGCACGTATGTCCGCAGCATCGCTGATGACCTTGGGCAAAAGCTCGGGTGTGGCGCTCATTTGGCCACCTTGCGGCGCACCATCTCGGGGAAATTCAACGTTTCAGACGCCATCCTTTTCGAGGATGTACTCAAGCTGAGCGTTCGCGAACTTGAAAAAAGGGTGATGCCCTTCCTTACGCTGGCGAGCGCATGAAGATATTTCGGGACCCCGCCTGCGTCTCACCCATCGCGCAAGTTTTGCAAGCGATCTGTCAATGAACATCATTCATGCCGGTCGAGAGCTGCAAACAAAAGGCAAAAAAGTTTGCCTCGCAATAGGCTTTTTTGACGGGGTCCACTTAGGTCACCAGCAAATTATTCGTCAAACGATCCAACACGCGCAACAACACGAGGCTGTCGCTCTGATTGTCAGTTTCGATCGGCATCCGAATACCGTCGTTGCTCCAGACCGCGCCCCCCCGCTGATTTATTCGCTCGAGCAAAAGCTGGCAGCGATCAGGTCCATGGGAGTTGATACCCTATTGCTCTTTCATTTCGATCGGGCTTTTAGCGAGCAACCCGCCGAGAATTTCATTCGCTCACTCGTGAAAGAAATAGGCCGGGTCCAAAGCATTTGCATCGGGACAAACTTCCTGTTCGGGCATCAGCGCGGGGGAAACCTTGAGTTGCTAAAACAGCTTGGAACAGAATTGCACTTTCTTGTTCACGGCCTGGCCGCGGTCGCTCTCGACGGCAAACCAGTGAGCAGCACGCGGATTCGTCAAGCAGTGCAAACAGGTGAACTCGACGCAGCCAGCCAGATGCTCGGCCGCGCATATTCTCTCGCTGGAACGGTCATGAAGGGAGACGGCGTGGGCCAAAAATTGGGGTTCCCAACCGCGAACCTGAATGTAAAGGGATTGGTGCTCCCGCCAAACGGCGTCTATGCTGTCCACGCCAAAGTGGAAGGCAAGACCCGGCGGGCGGTGGCGAACATTGGCATACGTCCGACGCTGCAGAACGCAAATCCCGAGGTACAAGTTGAGGCACACCTGCTCGAGTTTGAAGGCGATCTCTATGGTCGTTTCCTGGAGCTCACCTTTACTGAAAAATTGCGGGACGAAAAGAAATTTGGGTCACTAGCTGAGCTCAGCGCTCAAATTGCGCGAGACATTCACGAGGCTCAATTAAGGTTTTAAGGAACGAGAAGTAGAAGCGGTTCTAGTCTAGACAATTACTTGTCCTTTACTGTTGTCTTTTGGATCGTTCAAGTATTGCGATTAATATACCTGCGGCACCAATGAGTTTAGATACTTTTCAAGACTCGTATAACCGTCGCCTGAATCCAGTGAGCCATCCGCTGGATTCTCGGGATTGAGTCCATGGGCCTTTTCCCAATCGTCAGGAATCCCATCGTGATCCGAGTCCACCGGGGGAGGCACGGAACGGAGTTCAGGCCAGCCACCAACCTCTTTTTGTGAATCGATGATTCCTTTACGGCCACCGGCATATCTCTCCCCATAGGTGGCGGCGCCGGTGCGAATTTCACTGATGATCCGTTGATCGACCTTATCGCGAACTAAAGAACAACCCGCGTGTGCCAGCACCAGGTCATAGGCAACTTCCGCGGATTGAGTCGTCACCGGAGCAACTACAAACGGCCGGGCTGCTCGCAGCGTGGATTCGGTCGCTTCGCCGTCGGGAGCGAAGTCAATGCCGCCTTTCCAATTGTCCTCAGAAATTGCCGGATACCCCCAAACGAAATTCCCGGCAGCGTACATTTTGCCCCGAGGATCTTTCTGGAGGAAAATTCGTCGGCGAACATTTGGGGATGTTGCGGGACCGTATTTATAGTAATTGTTGATCCAATTCCTTGGCCAAAGCTCGCCGCCGTAAGCGCTATTAAATCCCCAGTTGTAGACGACGTTGTTGCGGTAATCCAGCAAGCCAGAGTCGGCGTTTCCAGAAGCGCGCGGGTTGCGACTGGTATGGTGCGCGAGAATGTTGTGATGCCACGAACCGCCTGGCCCGCCCCAAAGCCCACCGTAGCCATGGTCGCCTTTATGATGAAGCGAACGTGTCAGACTTTCACTCACCAGACACCATTGAACCGACAGGTTAGCGCCTTTGTTAATGGAAAAAACTTCATCAATACCCCAGCTTGCAGTGCAATGATCGATCACGATGTGGTCCCCTTTCCCGCCGAAACCGTCCTGTTCCTGTCCTGCTTCATCGCCCGGACGGAACCTCATGTAGCGGATAATCAGATGCGAGGTATCGAAATTGATTTGATAATTCTTGATGCAAATTCCATCGCCGGGCGCGGTCTGTCCGGCAACGGTCAGGTACGGGTGAACGATTTTGAATTTTGACTCGAGGGCAATTGTGCCCGAAACCCGAAAGACGATGGTTCGTGGTCCGTCCGTCTGGCAGGCAGCCCGAAAACTGCCCGGACCGTGATCGTTCAGATTGGTGACCTCGATGACCTTTCCTCCTCGCCCGCCAATAGTGTACTTGCCAAACCCTCCTACCCCAGGGAACGCCGGCGCGCGAGCCGGATGTAGATGTACGAGATTGACAGTGCGCAGTTTGTCATCGTAAACCAGTTCGTACCGCCATCCAGACGGCAGAACCACCTTGTCAAAGCGGCCCTCCACCGCCTCGACGCCTGGTCCAAACAAAGAAAGGACAGAGTTTTCATGAGGCTCAATAGGACCAACAAAGCGCACTTCCAAAACACCAGACAAACGCCAGCGTCCCGAAATGACAGGCTTCAAAACCTCATGATCATTCACCTCAAAAACCATTCGTTCTCCACTATTCTGCCAGAGTGCTGGCGCGCCATTCGATGCTGGTTGGTCAACCCCGACGCATTGAAAGTTATAGAGAAACAGTGCCAACCCGTAGAACGCAAGCCCGTGTCGCATGTTGAAAAACTTTCATAAACCCACAGGGGGAAGCAATCCTTGATTTTCATGTTGTAGGCCGAGTCCATGTTGTAGGCCGGGTGCCCCACCCGGCGTCCCCAACCCGAAGGCCGGGCCCGGTGAGGGCACCGGGCTACAAGAGCCTCCTTTTCAGGAAGCCTCGAAGCAATTACCCTTGGATTTATGGCTCGCGTCGTTTCTTCGCAAACTCTGAACGCATTATTTCAAAGTTTGTTATTGCTTGCGTTTGTTCTGTTACCCTGCAATTCCTCATATAGCGCCACGCAAGGATTGGTCGCTTTTCCCGGGGCTGAAGGTTTTGGCCGATTGGCCGCGGGCGGGCGTGGAGGGGATGTTTATGAGGTCACGAACCTGGAGGATTCCGGAGCGGGCTCCTTGCGCGACGGAATAAAGTCAGCCAAAGGACCTCGAACGATTGTGTTCAGAACCAGTGGAACAATTTCCTTGAAAGAAAAGCTCGTGCTCGACAAATCCAACCTCACGATTGCGGGACAAACAGCGCCGGGAGACGGCATCACTCTGAGGGATTACACATTTCAAATTCGCAATGCGACAAATGTAATTGTGCGCTACTTGAGGCTGCGCCTGGGAGATCAGAACAAACCCAAAGGAGCTCGAGGAGGTGATGACACATTCAACACGGAACATATTGACCGGGTGATAGTGGACCATTGTTCACTGAGTTGGGCGATTGATGGCACGCACGACCTTCGACATGGCGGGAACTTCACATTGCAATGGTGCATCCTCAGCGAGGCATTGAATAACAGTTTGCACAACAAAGGCGAACATGCGATGTGCGCCTCTTACCGCAACCCGACTGGAAATCTCTCGCTTCATCATAATTTGTTTTCGACCTGCCGCGACCGGCACCCGACCCTGGGCAGCGCAAACGAACCGCCTCAATACACCATCGATTTCCGCAACAATGTGATTTATAACTGGAGCGCGGGCGGTACAGCGAATTTTTGCGATCATTTCATTAATTGCATCAACAATACCTGGCGCCCGGGCCCGATGAGCGATATCTCCAGACTGCCCATTGCAATGAAAGGCAGTCTAGCGGATATGGCCAAGGGCCACATGGAAGGAAACGTATTTGAAGGACGCGATGATCTCACGCGAGACAACTACGCCGCCCTGAACTTCCATCGATGGCTTCGTCCAGACAGTGGTTACAAATATCAGGGCAAGCTGGCCGATTGGAAATCGGACAACGCCCCCCAACTTGGAACGGACTGCCCTGAGACGCAGGCTGCCCATCAGGCTTTCGAACTGGTTCTGACAAAAGCAGGCGCATCATTGCGCCGCGATGCAGTCGATCTTCGCGTCATCGATAACGTTCGCAAGCGGGAAGGAAAACTAATCAATTCTCAGGACGAAGTGGGCGGTTGGCCTGCGCTTCGAAGCGCTCCGGCTCCGACAGATAGCGATCACGATGGGATGCCTGACTCGTGGGAAAAGGAGCACGGATTAAATCCAAGGGATCCTGCCGACCGTAATGGAAAGCACGACAGCAACGGTTATACGAGCCTCGAAGATTACCTAAACAGCCTGACGCAATAATCTGAAATCCGAGGCTGAAATCAGAAGGGCGCGTCCCGGTAGCACACCGGAGTGCGCCGCCCGTCCTCGGTAAAGCGGCCACGAATTCAGCCCGGTTTTTCACCGCTTCTCGGCCGGTGTTTCTTTTATCACTTCCTCTGGCAGTTTGTCCTCAACTAAACCCAGGAATGCGGGTTGCCGCAGTTGACCGTCCCTGGTCCATTCCGCGAAACGCACCTGACAAACGAGTTTGGGCATGACCCAAGTACAGCGGCGAAGCTCTACACCAGACAATCCTCCGCCTGCCTGCGAGGTCTTTCCTGGCGACAAATTCGCAAAAGGACAATCAGGAGCTTTGAGTTTTTGAAATTTTTCAAAGATGAAGCTTAGAAGCTTTTGAGCGAAGCCGGTCCCGACTTTCCCCGCAAAAATAAGTTTCTTGCCTTGATAGTAGCCCACGAGAACAGCACCAAAATAATTCCGAGATCCCTTGGGAGGGGTGTAGCCGCCAATGACAAATTCCTGTTCGTTGGTCCATTTGTATTTGACCCAGGCGCCGCTGCGTTTCCCAGCTTCGTATTTGGAATCCTTCATCTTGGCGACGAGACCTTCCAGGCCGCGTTTCTGCATCTGCTGCACTAAACGGCTGGGGGACCCGCGCAACTCTCCTGAAAATCGAAGGTTCTCCGAGACTCCTTCAATCAGTTCCTGCGCCATTTCTTTTCGCTTCACCAGGGGAAAACTCCGGAGGTCTTTTTCATTAAGCTGAACGAGATCAAACGCATAGTAAAAAAGCGGGGGCTTTTTAAGACCGGACATGTGGTAGCATTGAAGCAGTTGAAAGTCAGGACGGCCTTGCGGGTCGAGCGCCACAACTTCTCCGTCAAGCATCACACTGTTGACTGGAAGGCTTTTCACCTGGTCAGCCAAGAGCGCATATTTTGCGGTAAGCTCCTTGCCTGCTCGAGAAACAAGGCGCACCGCTTCACCTTCCTTGATTGCCAAGGCGCGCACCCCGTCGAACTTAAGCTCATACAACCAGTTTTTCCCCGTTGGCAACTCGGTCACCAACCGCGCTTTCATTGGTTCCACAAAATTAATTTTTAGATTCGCATTGGCAGAAACCTTTGCCGGCGAAGAACTCTTGCGGATTCGTCCATTTTTTTGCAAGGGAACCGAACTGGAACGAATTGTAGCGGGCCGGTCACTCTGCCACTGTCGATCGTTTGCCTGAGCAATCTGCTCGAAAGTGCGGGAAGTGAGAGCAGATCGATTCTCAGCACGCTCAGAAAATGGAGTGGTATCACTGCCCGTTTTCATAAGCAACCATTGGGGTTTACTGGAATCCTGACGTTGAATGTGGACCAATGCCCATTCGCCTTTCAGCTTTTTGCCGTCGAGCAAAAGATGCAGTTTACCTTCTCGCAGGGCTTTCTCTGGCCGTTGACCGATCACCTCATAAGAGCCTGTGTCCCACACCATGACGGTACCCGCGCCGTAATTGCCCGGGGGAATTGTTCCTTCAAAATCGCCATATTCGATCGGGTGGTCCTCGACCTCGATTGCGAGTCTGCGATCCCCTCGTTGCGTGGGAAATCCTTTCGGCACTGCCCAGGACTTAAGGACACCTTCCATTTCCAATCGAAAGTCATAGTGAAGCCTTGTGGCAGCGTGTTTTTGAACGACAAACATACGTCTCCCATTTTTCGTGCTACTCGGGAAACGCCCGGCGGGTTCCTCGGTGCGCGAGAAATTGCGTTTTTGTCTGTACTGTTGAAGGCCCACTTAAGCAGCTTTTTTCATGGCTGTCTTGCGCTTGGGAGCAGCCGCTTTTCTGCCTCGGGAACCGGCCTGCTTCAAACTCTCCTGGAGCACAGAAACCAAATCGATGACTTTGGTTGGTGACCGCCTCAATGGCTGCGCCCCTTCCATTGCTTTGTCTCCAGATTCAATCTTCTTTTGGATAAGATTCATCAGTGCATGCCGATAGTCGTCGGTATATTTTTCCGCGTTCCAGGGTCCAGACATTCTTTCAATCAATTCTGCGGCCATCTGTAATTCACGTGGGTTTAATTCAACGGCCCCGGGAATTTGCAGCGAATCCGGTTTCACCAACTCTTCTGAGAAATGCATCAACTCGAGCACCAGGGCTTTTTGTTCAGGTTTGATTGTTGCCAGATGCTGGCGAGTCTTAATCACAACCTTCGCCACCCCCACTTGCCCGCTGCGATTCAGTGCCTCCCGCAAGAGCGCATAAGCTTTAGCGCCGGATTTCTGAGGTTCCAGATAATAAGGCTTATCGAAAAACATGGGATCAATTTCTTTGAGCGGCACAAATTCCATGATTTCAACCGTCTGAGTGGCTTCTATATCTGCCCTGCGAAAATCTTCTTCCTTGAGCACGATAAACTTTCCCTTTTCGTATTCGTACCCTTTCACAATTTCTTCCCAGGGAACCACTTTACCGTCTGCTTCGGCCACGCGTTTGTAATTGATCGGGCTCAAATCCGATTTGCGCAACAAACGAAACTTTAATTCCTCGCTACGTGTGGCCGGGTATAGCGAAATCGGGATGTTGACAAGACTGAAGCTGATCGAGCCTTTCCAAATTGCACGCATGGAATAGGGTACGTTCTCGCCCCCTCGGGCGCGAATGGGGCAATAACCTCCTGCGGTTGACGAAAGCGAACTGTCTTCAGAGCCGGACCGGCTGCGCGCTGTCACCAAACCAAGCAGCCAGCTCTTTGCTTAAGCACAATGCCACTGCTTGTTTCCGATCCAGGCTGCGTAAAAACGCCTCGTCTTCCTTCAACTCCTGTTTCAAATCCTTCGGGGCTGAACTTTCGGCCCAGGAATCCACATCTTCGATGCTTTTGGCCATACAATTCACTCATTAATTCCCCACCTGGGAAAACTTCTATCCGGTTCCATCAAACCTGGCGGAACGGAAAAATTATACTGTCCGAACGCGTCCGGGGTCTGAAATCTGATTACATCAGCTTTTCCATCAGCGCTATTATCATCCGGTTGGGCAAAGAATTCCATTCCCCCCCGCTTTGCCACATCCGCAAGGTAGCCACGGACTTCACAATCAATATAACCCTGTTCACCATAAGAAGCAAACATTGCTACCAGGGCAAAGGGGCGGTGCCGTTCAGCAAGCCAGAGTTCGATCCAGGCTTTGACTTCAAACGGAAGATCCCCACCGTGGCAGGCGATGATTATGATGTCGGCTTTCGAGGCGTCCTTCACCGCGAGTTCTCTAAGGTGCGGGATGTTCAGGACGTCAAACTTCCACATCTGGCTTGTGAAGTGGCATTCCGCTCCGAGTTTCTCAACCAGGAAATCGTAAGTGCTCTTGGCTTGCTTTCCCGTCTCAAGGTCTTGATAGGCAACTAAAACGTTAAAAGTGGAGTTTTGCTCGAAATCTGGGGATTCAAATGCTGGAACATTCAGGGTGCGCGTCATGGAACCTAAAATGAACTCAACATAAAAATTAGCAATAGGGTCTTGGCCTACTATTTTTGATCAAATTCCTACAAAATATCACCCTCGTAAACTAACGAGCGCTGATCTTTAACGCTCCTGCCGGCACATCAGCTCCCGCTACAATCGCGGATACAGCCTGATCAAACTCATTTCCCATCTCACGCACGCGTGCTGTTTGCGATCCTGTGATCGACGCCCATGTCCGCGTTCCAGTCAACGCCCGGCATCCTTGAACAAAACAATCCTGCACATTATGCAAATGCATCACAGGCTGTTCGCTTTCCGGTGGCCTGCCCAGGACCATTCGAACATCAACATTGCTCACGTCATCGAGAACAACTGCTGGGCGCGCGTCGGGTTCGGCAAAGCTCAGGTTAATTCCATCCAGCATCAACCCGTCGACGTGACGGCAATACAGGCCATAGGCTGGCAGATCGCCAAAGCGTCCGGCATCAGGATATTCAGCTTCTCGCTCCGGCACAGGACGTGTTGCCCACTCCGCTTTTCCTCCACCTCTGGTCACAATACGAATATTCCTCAAGGCTACTCCACTCACCGGAAATCCAGGTATCCCCATCACCGAAGAAGCTAGCACTGTATCCGTTGCTACAATGTCCGAAATGGACAGGTCGCGCAAATGGTCTGGCTGAGGTTTAGCCTGGGCGCGTCCCCGATTTCCCAACCGCACGAATAGCGGCGCTCGCACACCTCGTATGGTGATATTTGAAATGGCGACTCTTTCCAGCGGCCCGCCATCCACCATCTCCAATGAAATCCCTGAATTTGCCCGCCGGCCCGGCCAACGATTCGGCGAACTGAAAACGCTGCAATTATTGAACAAGATGTCCTTGAATCCACCGCTGCTCTCCGTGCCGAGCTTCAGTGCATTGCAGGCCGTAGTTAGCACACAATTCGTTACCGTTACATGTTCTGTTGATCTTAAATAACCAAGGGATGGGCTGGACTTCGGCACTATTGCATCGTCCCATGATTCGATAAAACAATTGGAGATTCTCACGTGCCGACAACAATCAGGGTCAATGCCGTCGCAATATCCGTTCACAATCGTGACCCCTGTGATATCCACAAAATCGCACCCCAACAGGCTGATATTATAGTTGGGAGAATTCTCGATGGTGAGATCGCGGACAAGGATGTTTCGACACAACTTCAGCGCAATGGGCTTTGGTCCGCCACGCTTGGCGCGCGCCATATCGATTCGGCCCGGACCAATAATGGCCACGTGTTCAATCTCGCGGCCACGGAGGAGCGCAAAATTGAAATCAGTCGTCTCGTCATCCGAAAAAGAATTGTATGTCAGTTTTTCATACGCATCAAAGTCGGAACGCTCCGGTGCTGCGACCAATGTTGAACC
>Ga0163163_10000606_pt1 | contig 31173 bp, 15 predicted proteins | sample S65metaG_FD_119766 | JGI IMG/M metagenome (GOLD analysis project Ga0163163, IMG submission 119766) | Switchgrass rhizosphere microbial communities from Kellogg Biological Station, Michigan, USA - S6-5 metaG | ecosystem: Host-associated > Plants > Roots > Rhizosphere > Soil | place: USA... | reverse complement strand
TTAGCAGAAACCTTGTCGTTGCCAAAGTTGTGTGTAAATGTGAGACTGAAATTGACACCGGTCCAGTGGTAGGTATGTTCCAGGTAAAGATTTTGTTCAGGCACACTCGTTGTGCTACTCCCATTTTGCGTGTTCAAAAGATTTCTGACGTTCAGACGCAGATCTGATTTCTTTTCCGCGAACTTTTTCTGAATTCCAAAATCCAGGGAACCAGTGGGCTTCCATTTGTTAAGATCCCAGCCGCCTCCCGAATTATAATAGCCGGATAGCTCAATAAAATAATTTTTAGGTAAGACAAAGCTTTGTGTGGAATAGAAATAGTAACCCGTATACTCTCTTTGGACCTCCTCCTTGTAAGACGTATTCGATTTGCTCCAGTATCCATTTAACGTGTTTTGCATAGTCCACCATTTTTTCACGTTGAATGGTAAGGATAAGCTGAGATAAGCAAACTGGTTGTTAACCGAATTTTTATAAGCCATGATCATGCGATTGGTCGCCTCGTCAATTCTATAAAGGTTTGTGATGGGATGGTTGGTATAACTGTAAGATAGACTGACCATCTTATTCTTGTAAGTATATGAAGCATTGACGGCGTCAGTTATTTCCGGCTGCAACGCAGGGTTACCAGTGAAAAAAGTTTTTGGATCATAAAAAATAACCCAGGGTGCTAATACAAAAAAACCGGGTCGCCAGATCCGCCTGCTGTAAGTCAGATTGATCGCATTGTTGTCATTAATGGTATGCAATAAAAATAGACTGGGAAATAGATTTCCGTACTGCCTGTCCACTACATCCTTTTGGGTATCGGAGCCGAGGTTTGTGTTTGTATACTCGTATCGCAATCCAAGTTTGGCGGAAGTCTTCTTACTGATCTTATAAGCCATCGATAAATAAGCGGCGCCAATATTTTCTTTAAGGTGTTGAACGCCGGACAACACAGAATCTGTTTCCCATGTATTCTGATCAAGCAACTGAACGGAAACTGTATTTTCAAAACGAGAGAAGGTTGCTTTGATGCCCGTTTCAAGGTCCCATTTCTCCGACAGTTTTTTCGAATAATCTGCTGCTCCAATCCATAAGGATAGAGGTGTATTCTTGCTGCTTTTCAATCTTTCGTCATACAGAAGGCTTCCATTGATTCCATAATAAGAGTTGTGATACTTATTCGGATTATCGTCCGAATAGTGTAAGTAATCAAAATTCACCGTGAGCTTTTCATTTTCCTTAAACGTTTGTTGCCAGTTAAGGTTCATCCCAAGATTTCCCGTCAGGTGTAATTCGTCATTTCTTACACTCACAGATGTATCAACTTTTCCATTTGTGCTTACCCAGCCATTATTAGTGGAGACCATATCCCAGCTTTTAAAATAACCGGTTGCTAAAAAGCCCACAATTGATTTTTTGTTGATCTCGTAGTCCATTCCGACCTGGACGTTGTGCTGATGTGTCACCGGGTCCCGGTTATTTTCTGAGTAATTCTCTTTAAGGTCACCCTGGTAAGTAACCGCACGGTAATTTGTATTGGTCTGGATGGAGGTAGAACCATACAAAGAATAATTGCCAAAGAGATTTATTTTATTCTTCCGGTGGTTAAAAACAAAATTTCCGTTACCGTCAAAACCCCTCGTATATCCGGCTGTAACCGAATACGAGCCATTTGTTCCGTATTGATTATTGGATTTGAGGACAATATTGATGATCCCGGCGTCTCCCTCTGCATCATAATTTGCCGGCGGTGTTGTTATGATCTCGATCTTTTCTATATTACCTGAAGGCATGGCGGCAAGCATTTGCACCAGTGCGGTAATATCCATGTAATTTCTTTTTCCATTTATCATTATGATCACGCCACCTTTTCCGTTAATGGATAACCAGTTGTTCATACGATCCACTCTTACTCCCGGTGATCTTTCCAGCACATCCAATGCTGTAGTACCTGCCAGGGTAATGCTTGCAGCCACATTTATCTGCAACCGGTCGATCTTTTGCTCATAAAGAGGTTTTTTCGTGGTTACTGTCACGCCGGCGAGCGTTATTGAAGTTTCATTCAGCTTTGTCACACCCATGTCCAGGTTACCTTCTTTGCCATTTGTTTCAAACGGCTTGCTGTAAGCCGGGTTAGTGCCGGTGTGGGTTGCTGATATCAGGTAATTACCGGCGACTATATTTTCAAAACTGTAGTTTCCTTCTTCGTTGGTAAGCATTCCTCTTACCAATACCGAGTCCCTGGAGTTGAGCAATAGGGCGTTTGCATTTAGGATTGGCCTGCCCGTCGAGTCAACGATCTTACCATGAATTTTTGATTGTGCCCGGATAGTTCCCGCCATCATTATTGCGCACATAAACACAATAAGACATCGTAACCCGGGGAAATAATCGGTGGTTTGCATTAGGTGATGACTTGGTTAATCAAATTTATACTTAAAAAATGCATTCAGCCAGCCATAATGAGCCAATGACGGATTACACTGGTGAATAGCTAAATTCAAAATGCAAAAAAGCCTGCATAGGGCAGGCTTTCAGGATAAGAATGGTCGCATGTTGGAAAGCTTCGGCTTTAAGAATTGTGTTGATTACACATTAAATCTATGATTTGCTTATGTATCTGGCCAGCCAGACTGAGTAAATGACGTATTTGAGAGGTCAAAATGTGATTTCGGCTGGGGGAATGGCAATGCTATTCCCTATGAGGTTGCAATCTTTGCATCAGCATTTCTTTCCGACCTCGTGACACGTCTACCTTTGAGTCGTCTGTCATTACCAAATAGCCGCCTTCGCCTTTTATGTATCTGAGAATTGCATTCAGGTTTACGACGTGGGAATTATGGACCCTGAGAAACGAATGATCCACCAGCATGTCTTCTATCTCTTTCAAGGTTCTTGAAACCAGTAGTCTTTTTTTATCTGCTAAGAAGAATTCGGTGTAATTGTTACTGGACGAACAGCTAATGATTGAATTAACAGGCACAAATTCGAGCCCCTGCATGGTTGGCAAAGCGATACGCTGGACAGCTGTCGCTGGCTGATTAATTTTTTGAAGAAGGATTTCAAGCTGTTGTGAGACGGGGGGATTGATCTTTTTTGAAACTTTTTGAACCGCTCTTTCCAATTCTTCTCTGTCCACCGGTTTTAATAAATAATCAAGGGCACTGAATTTAAAAGCCGTGATGGCATACTGATCATAACTTGTAGTGAAAATGATTTCGAAATTTATGGTTGGCAATTGTTCCAGCATCTGGAATCCATTCATATGCGGCATTTCGATGTCAAGAAAAACAAGTTGGGGTTTTGTTTCATTGATCTTCTTAATTCCTTCTTCTCCAGAATAGCATGTGGCCACTACCTGGACAAGTGGGCAGCATTTGGCCAGCAACATTTTCAGTGCATCACAACTGTGGCGTTCATCGTCAACTATAATGGCAGCGATCATACTGTTTCTTTAACAACTTGCTGAACTGTATTTTTAAATTTAATGTTCAGGATAACTTTTGTGCCCGCAATATTCCCATTCGAATCTAAAACATCTTCAATTTTATAGAAATTATGAACAATCTTTTCATTATTAAATAATGCCAATCTCTCTGTCGTGATCTTTAATCCAAATGATTTTTGTTTTGCCCCCGACCTGGTTTTAAGCTCAGCTGCCTTTTCTCTGCCGATGCCGTTATCGGCAATGATGCATTGAAGGGTCTCATTTTGCATGCTCATTATGATATCAAGCCGTCCTTGACCTTCTTTATGCATTAACCCGTGCCAGATCCCATTCTCACAAAATGGTTGCAACAACATCGGCGGAATATAAATTGTCTCCGGTTCGATCGTATTTTCATAAACGACATTATAGTTAAATGACTCATTGAAACGTAGTCTCTCCATATCGAGGAATAACCGTAACATTTCAATTTCGTCAGTCAAGGGTATTAACGATAGTTGCGAGTTGGTGAGTACTTGTCGTATCAATCTTGAAAAACGGGTAAGGTAATCGGATGCTGTATCTGTATCATTCGTTAAAATGAACTTATTGATGGAGCTAAGGCAATTAAAAATAAAATGAGGGTTCATCTGGGCCCTCAATGCTTGTGCCTCCAACTCTGTTGCTTTTCTTTGTAATTCTGCACGTTCATTTTTTCGTTTTAATGATAAGTTTCGAAAAACAAATAATGCTAACAGAAAAAGTAAAATCAATCCACCAACTAGACCATTTCTTACAATTGCTTGCTGTTTTAATTTTTGCTCTTTTAGTTGATTGTTTTTATTCAGCAAATTGATTTGGCTTGTTTTCTTTTCTTCCTCACTTTCCGCTTTATAAGTTTTCAGTTTCCACAAGAATTGACGATTTTGAATCGAATCTTTTAAATCGATATATCTTCCCAAGTATTGATAGGCCATTTCAAGGTTTCCTAAACGATAATATGACTCCGAAAGCAACTTATACCCTTTTAAAAGTGCTGGTCTGTTTTTCCTTTCCAGGGCCAGGTTTGTCCCTTCATCAGCATATTTTAAAGCCGTTTTATAATCGCCCCTTCCAGTAAATGCATTCCCAGTTTCAATCAAAGGTTCTATCAAATCATTTTTTCTATCACTTTTTCTAAACGTATCAATGACCGACTTAAATGTATTTATTGCCCTATCGTAGCTTTTTTGGAAGAGGTATATTTTTCCAGAAATTAGATTTGCCTGAATTTGATTCCAGTTAGCTTCATTGGAATCTGAATATTTTTTACTTTTGAATTTATCCAGGTAATAAATCGCTGAATCAATTTGACCCATGGTAATAAAAAGCTTTGCAGTTTCGTCATCATTCATGGATCCCATGTTAAAGTCTGTTGTGTACTGACGTGCTTGGAGTAAATAACTCATAGCTGTTTCATAATCTCCAGCAGCTTTATATAATGAACTTAGATTACTATAAGATTCCAATACCATCGAGTGTCCCCATTCAGAATTAGCTCTTTTTAGTACGGAAATTTTATTCAACTTTAATGCTGCCTGGCAGTAGTCAATTCCCTCTTCATATTCTCCGATATCAGAAAGCCCTTCACACAGCCATGTTGCCATTAGAGCCTGTCCATCCGGGTCTCCCGCTTTTGCGAAATAAGCATAAGCTTTTTTCTCATTTTCAATACTATTCTTGATCTTACAAAATGCGGCGTAAGCGAAACCCAACATTTGATTATCATTTAATCCTTCACCTATCTCTATACCTTGCTTTAAATATTTTTCTGCAACTAAAAAGGTTGTTTTGTTCTTAAATGCCAAAATGACCTCAAGGTTACCCATACTAACAAGTGCAGTCCCCATTCCCTTTTTATAGTTTATTTTTTGAGCTTCTTCATTTGCAAGAGACGAGTACTTATAGTTTGAATCAAAACGATGTACAAACCCTCCGCTTCCATTTATGTCTCCATATTTTTGTGCAAGTGAATTCAATGAGTCTACCAAGACAATTCCTGTTAATGAAGGCAGTTGCTTTTTTAAATTTTCAATCTTCAGACTGTCTGCTTTACGAATTTCATCTCTTAGTTCATCAGAGTATTGACAAAAGGCAGACAGAAAAATGAAGATCTCAAAGACAATGAATAAAAAATACTTTCTCATAACAAACCTGAAATGCAGTTTTAGTTTAATAAAAGTTACCAAAAGAAATCAGCATTTCACTACCAAACTATAAACAATGAAAAAAGAATTTAAGTTTGAATGAGAGGTTGACGGAGATTTAAAGATGGTTTACGGGAAAAGATGGATAATCGGGAGTCACAAAGACAATGGTCATTCTTTATATGGTAACAATTTTTTCAGCAGCACCTCTTTTTTATTTCTCGCCACGTCAATCGAAGCGCCGTCGCTCATTACCAGATATCCTCCCTCACCTTTGACGTATTTTTCAATTTCATTAAGATTGACAAGGGATGAACGATGTACGCGGATAAAGGAGTGCTGTTCTAAGCTTTCTTCCATCTCTTTTAAGGAGCGTGTGACCAAGAGCTTTTTGCCATTCTTTAATCTAATAGTGGTATAATTATCGTCCGATTCACAGTTAACGATCGTGTCAATCGGGATCATTTGCAGGCCTTCTATCGTCGGAAGGGCTATTTTGCTTAATCCGTTCGGCGTCTTGCTTAATTTAGCCATCAATATTTCCAGCTGTTGTGGTAGAGTTGTTTGAAAACGATCCTTGACCTTTTGTACTGCTTTTTTTAGTTCTTCTCTGTCAATAGGCTTCAGTAAATAATCAATTGCGCTGAAATGAATTGCCTTTAACGCATACTGATCATAGCTGGTGGTAAAGATCAAATGAAAATTGATGGAAGGTAATTGTTCCAGCATTTCAAATCCGTTCATTCTTGGCATTTCAACATCGAGGAAAACAAGATCAGGTGAGTGATGCTTAATTGCCGATAATGCATTATAACCGTTGCTTGAAATGTCAACAATGCTCACATCCCGACAATCGGATTCAAGCATTGCAGCTAGGATCTCGCAGCAGTAGGGTTCATCGTCAACAATAATTGCTTTAAGCATACTCTTCGATACTTTCCTTGTACTTAATTCTTAATTGTACTCTCGTACCGTTTACTTCATTGTTTTCATTCAGCATGTCTTCAATTTTATAAAAGGTACTGAAATTATTTTCCTGGTTCAGTAAGGCAAGTCTTTCTGTAGTGATCTTCAACCCCATTGATTTTTCATTTTCGGCGGACTTGCTTTTCATTTCACCAGCTTTTTTTCTGCCCACGCCATCATCTTCGATTATGCAATGCAGAGTTTTTTCTTCCTCACCGATCACTTCGCTGATGATAATATTCAAATGTCCTTTTGTTTCCTTATGCATTAATCCATGCCAGATCGAATTTTCGCAGAAAGGTTGTAATAGGAGCGGCGGAATAAAAATTGCCCCGTCATCAACAATATTGGTCGTGGTAATGCTGCAATCAAATGCATCTTTAAAACGTAATCTTTCCAGGTCAATATAAAGGCGCAACATTTCCAATTCATCTTCTAACGTTATTAGTTTTCTCGACGAATTCATTAACACCATACGGATAAGACGGGAAAAACGGGTAAGATAATCAGATGCCAGCCTATTGTCATTTTTAAAAATAAAACGATTGATGGAGCTAAGACAATTGAAAATAAAATGAGGATTCATTTGAGCTCTTAATGCCTGTATTTCAAGTTCAACAGCATGCTGATGCAGCTCCGCTTGTTTCTTTGCACTTTCCAGTTTCTGCAATTCCAGGTCTTTTTGTAACTGCAACTTATCATTGTTTTGTTTCAATGAAAGGTTGCGGACGATAAACGCTCGTAACAGAAAAAGCAAAATCATTCCTCCTATTAAACTGTTTCTGACGGTCGACTGTTGTTTCAGTTTTTGTTCCTTTAGTTGATTGTCCTTATTTAGCAGGCTGATCTGACTAGTTTTTCTCAACTCGTCAGTCTCCCTTTTATATGTATTAAGTCTCCAGTAAAATTGCCTGTTTAAAAGCGAATCCTTAAGAATAGTATATCGATTCAGATAGTAAAATGCACTGTCATATCGGCCCAGATTATAAAAAATATCTGAGTGTACTTTATAATTGTCTATTATTACTCCCCGTCTTTTTGTGTATACCGAAAGATTGAGGCCATCTGTCGCGTACTTCAAAGCGGTATTGTAATCTTTCTTTTCTAGATAAACTGTTGATACGTCAGTATAAATCCTGCCAAGTATTCCGATAGAAAATACGTCATTCAATTTATTTAATGTGTCTTTTGTCTTTTCCATCATTGTATTAAGGATTGCCAACGCCTTATCATATTGCTTAAGTGCGATGTATAGATTCGTTAATCGTAATTTAGCGCCCCATCCTATACGACCTGTCCATTGGGGATTATTTTCAATTGGCAATAAGTAATAGTTTGCTGAGTCGTATTTTCCCATTAATTGATAGATTTCACCAACCTGAGATGAGCAGACTGTCAAAAAGAATGAATCATTTGGTTCGTAAAAGTTATATGCCTTACGAATATATTGTAATGCTGTTTCGTAATCTCCGGCTGCGATATATAAACGTGACATCAATGAAAAGGCATTTCCGGAGGGGTAACCTTTCCAGTAAGCAGGAGCTTTTGTTCTGGCGTTTTCCTCAGCAATTTCAATGCTTCTCTTGCAATAAATAAAGCCATTTTCGAAATCCCCCACCTGCAAATAATTTTCTGCTAGATTTGTACAGGCCAGACTTTCTCTATCGTTGCCTGTTTCACGATAAAGCAAGATTGCTTTTTTCATAGCCTCTGCCCTCGCCGCATCGAAGTTATCATGTGCTGTTAAATAAAAATAATTCTCATAGCTCCAGGCTAACCGATTTTTATTGCCCGTTTTACTAAAATGTTCAATTGCTCTTTGAATGTAGTCGATGTTCTTACTCAAGTATTGCTTGCTGTTGCCTGTATTTCGAGTTTCACCTAACAGCCAATTCAGAACAAAATAAACTTCACCGAGCATGTTATGGTCACCTAATTCTTCGCCGATAGCTATCGCATTTTCTGCATTTTGTCGTGCGGAATTAAAAGTGGTAGTATCAAATCTTCTCTGCTCTTGTGCATATGTTCCGAACATCATGCAATCAATCGTTTCCAGGTTTACGTAAGAATCGCCGAGCCCTTTTTTATACCCCATTCGTTTTGCTTCCCTGTTTGCTTGCATTGCATAGGGTCTTGCAGTATCTGCTTCTAACTGCCAGGAGTCTAAGGGCAAATCGGTAGCTGTCTTTGCCAATGCATTCAGGCAATCAACTTTGTCGGTTCCTTTCAGTTTAGTCAAAATATTTTTCAGACTATCAAATTCGTGATGTATCCTTTTGCCATCATAATCATTTTGTGAAAATGAAAATTGAAAGGAGAAAAAAGCAATGAGCAGAAATAGATACTTTCTCATAATAAAACCCCATGGCCGGTTTTAGTCTTGGTGATCAGAAGTTACAAAAAGAACGGAAATGAGGTGGTCGAAAATAAAACCGGAGTAGGCTCGTACTAAGCCCGATTGGGTGAAAGAGGCCATTTAATTGGTGATTGGACATAAAATAACGGCGATATAAAAGGTTCTTCCAGTGTGGACTATGCTTGGAACAATGCAAACGAATGAAATATCTCGGGAATCAGATCCCGTATTTCCAACCTACCCGGATATACGGCAGAATGAAGCTCCCGCAAAGACTTTATTGCCAGCTGGCATTAGACTTGCAAACAAGGGGTTGGGAAAAGGGATAGCAAACAAATTAAACCAGGCTCTCCCAACTAACACAAAAAGACAGTATTTTGCACCCGCATCAGGCCATGACGTGTCCTGGTCCTTTCCTACCAAGAAGACGAATTGAATAAATAAGTTCAATTAATTGAGCTGACCTACTGTGAGAAATACTTGCCCGTTTCCTTAATATATCCCTTGCAAAAATCTTGAATGCTGTTATGGCTGAACAGGCAGGCTTTTTGTTTTTGTATATGGTTGAGGGCTGGTTATGTAGGATTTCGGGCGTCTGGAAACTGCTAAAAACTTAGTTATGAAATGTAAAACGATTGTTTCGATCGCCATTATTTGTTTTTTGGCAATAGGGTGCAAATCAAAAATTGCTAAGGACTACAATGACATGATTGTGGAAAGGCAAAAAAGCCTGGGGAAAAGTATGGACCAGGCAGCGCCCCTGTTGAAAAGCTATTTTGCCTCTTACGAATACGATAGCATCGCAAGTATCAGCGGTCGCATGGAGATAAAGATCGACACGATTATTAAGGAGATCGCGAAGAAGCCCGCTCCCCATGTCAGAGAGGGAGAAAATTTTAAGAAGGCAGCGCTCCATTATTTCGATTACATGAAAAGTATTTATACTAGCTATAGAAATTATGGACAGCAAGACTCACCAGAAGGAAGGCAGATCCAATTGAGAATAATGTCGATGATCATCAATAACGAAGATAAAATGATCGCTGACATGCAGAAAGCGCAGAAGATATTTGCAAAGGACAATGGATTTAAGATACGATCATCAAAACAAAATAGCTCCTTAGCCCTGGACTAACATCAACCATTCGTAGAAAGCCCTCAGCAAGCTCAGCATCTCATCGTTAATTACCCAATTTTTCTACAAAAATCAAGTAGAGGCCTGCTGTCCACTTGGCAAAGATTGCTATATTTACCCTATTCAATATTTTTCCAATCAATCATTTCTGAACCACCATTAATAAAGAATTGCTGCTATGATAGAAGAAAAGGCGGGGTACGATGAGCTGCAAAAAACCATAACACAGTTAACGGCTGAACTGAATCAGCGAACGGAAGAACTGGGGGTGATAAACAGTGTCCAGGAGGGTCTTGCGAGGAAAATGGATATGCAAGAGATCTATGACCTTGTTGGCGACCGCATTCGCGACACTTTTGATTCACAGGCCGTTATTATAGCCACCTTCGACCACGACACAGATACAGAGCACTTTGGTTATGCCATCGAAAAAGGTGAAAGATTTCATCTTAAACCGCGCGAATTCGACAAGCTAAGGCGAAGTCTGATTGAAACTAAGCAAAAGGTAGTTATCAATGAAAACTTTGAGGAGGCTTATCGTCAATTTGGGATGAGAGTACTTCCAGGTTCTGACTTTCCAAAATCAGGCGTGTACGTTCCGCTTCTGATTGATGATAATGTGACGGGCTATGTCAGTCTGCAGGATATGGACAAGGAGAATGCTTTTAGCGATTCTGATGTTCGTTTGCTTGAGACACTGGCAAATAGCATGAGCAATGCATTGGAGAACGCACGCTTGCTGAAAGAAACCGAGCAACGAACAGCGGAACTGGCAGTGATCAACAGCGTGCAGGAAGCGCTCGCGAAAGAACTAGACATACAAACTATCTACGATCTCGTTGGAGATCGTATTCGTGACTTGTTCGAGGCCCAGGCAGTCGGGATTGCTACCTTCGATCATAAAACCGAAACCGAGCATATCCATTACCTGATTGAAAAAGGAGAACGTTATTACCCCGCGCCTAAACCCATCAATATTTTAAGAAAACATCTTATTGCTACGAGGGAAAAGATCCTGATCAATAAGAATTTTGAAGAGGTCGCGTCAACATTCGGATTAAAGAAAATTCCGGGGACTGAACTACCGAAATCTGCCGTGTATGTTCCATTGGTCATAGGCGAAAGGGTCACTGGTTACATCAGTCTGCAAAATATCGACAAGGAGAATGCTTTCAGCGATTCGGATGTGAGACTATTAGAAACCCTTGCGAATAGCATGGGCGTGGCATTGGAAAACGCGAGGTTGTTTGATGAAACCACGCGCTTGCTGAAAGAAACCGAACAGCAAAAGGCCGAACTAGGTGTCATAAATAGTGTGCAGGAAGGACTTGCGAAGGAACTGGACATGCAGGCTATTTATGATCTTGTCGGTAATAGAATCCGTGAGTTATTCGATGCCCAGGCAGTCATGATTGCCAATTTTGATCATGAAGCCGCAACCGAACATTTCAAATATGTGATCGAGGATGGCCAGCGATTCTATTTACCTCCTCGTCCTTACGATAAACTCAGGCAACACCTGATCGTCAGCGCGCAGAAAATTGTGATCAACACAAATTTTGAGGAAGCTTATGCGCGTTTCGGTTTGAGAACAGTACCAGGAACCAACCCGACGAAGTCCGGCGTTTTTGTTCCATTGATCATTGGCGACAAGGTAAATAGCTACATTAGTTTGCAGAACATGAAAACTGAAAATGCTTTTAGCGAATCGGATATCCGTTTGCTGGAAACATTAGCAAATAGTATGAGTGTGGCCCTGGAAAATGCAAGGCTATTTGATGAAACAACCCGTTTATTGAAAGAAACTGAGCAGCGTACAGCTGAATTGGCAGTTATCAATAGTGTACAAGAGGGGTTGGCGCGTGAGCTGGACATGAGAGCTATTTACGACCTGGTTGGGAATAAAGTTCGTGACGTATTCGATGCCCAGGTTGTAATGATTGCCACCTTTGATGCTGACACTGGGAAGGAAAAATTCAACTATTTAATTGAAAAAGGTGAGCGTTATTATCCTGAGCCTCGCCCTTATGATAAGTTACGTTACCAGCTTATCATGACAAAACAGAAGATCCTTATCAATAATAATGTAGAACAGGCCTTTGAGGAATTCGGACTTAAAGTTGTCAAAGGAACTGACATGCCCAAATCAGTGTTATTTGTTCCTTTAATCGTGGGCAATAGAGTTACCAGTTACGTAAGCCTACAGAATGTAGACAAAGAAAATGCTTTCTCTGATTCAGATGTTCGCCTCCTGGAAACGCTAGCCAATAGCATGAGTGTGGCGTTGGAAAATGCCAGATTGTTTGATGAGACCAATAGATTATTAAAAGAAACTGAACAAGGTAAAGCTGAATTGGCAGTAATTAATAGTGTACAGGAAGGACTTGCCCGTGAACTTGATATCCATGGGATTTATAAGCTCGTTGGCGATAGAATTCAGAAGTTGTTCAATGCGCAAGCGGTTATCATCGCCTCATTTGACCATGAAAAAAGGATCGAGTATTTCAATTATCATGTTGAGAAAGGAGAAATATCATTTCCGGACCCCCGACCTTATGACAAAGTGAGAAAACATCTGATTGAAACCGGGCAAAATATATGGATCAACGAAAACTCCGATCAGGCTATCGCTGAGTTTGGGTTAAGGGTTGTACCGGGTACGCAGATGCCTAAGTCAATGTTGTTTATGCCTTTGAAAGTTGGCGAAAAGGTGACTGGCTACGTGAGTCTGCAGAATATTGATCAGGAAAATGCATTTTCATATTCTGATGTCCGCTTGCTAAGTACACTCGCCAACAGCATGAGTGTGGCGCTGGAAAACGCAAGGCTCTTTGATGAAACAAATCGTTTATTAAAAGAAACTGAACAGAGAACGGCTGAATTGTCAGTGATAAATAGCGTACAAGATGGCTTGGCGAAAGAAATAGAGATACAGGGGATTTATGAGTTGGTTGGTGAAAAAATAAGGGCGATTTTTAATTCGCAGGTCGTTGACATCGTAACATACGATTCGAAAACGGACCTCATCGAAGACCGGTATGCTTATGAAAAAGGCGACCGGACATTGGTAGGCAAATGGAAGCCTGCTGGTTTCAGGAGAGTCGTAATAGATACGGGTCAATTGTTGTTGATCAATGAAGGACTTGACGAAAAAGCAAAGGAACAGAGCAGTAATGTAATTCGCGGAGAGCAACCAAAATCTGCCGTTTTTGTTCCTTTAATTTCCCGGAATGAAGTCAAAGGGATGATTAGCTTGCAAAACCTCGACAGGGAGCATGCTTTTTCTGAAAATGATGTAAATCTCCTCAAAACATTAGCCAATAGCATGAGTGTGGCATTGGAGAGCGCCCGGCGTTTTGACGAAACAAATCGTTTATTAAAAGAAACTGAGCAACGTAATGCGGAATTGGCTGTGATCAACAGTGTACAGGAAAGCCTGGTGGCAAAAATGGATATGCAGGGGATTTATGAATTGGTGGGCGAGACAATAAGAGAAATTTTTGATGCGCAGGTTATTGATATTGTTACTTACGATCCCAAAGCAAACCTGATCGAAGATCGGTATGCTTATGAAAAAGGAGACAGGACATTACTTGGTCCACGTGAAGTAAAAGGATTTCGAAAACATGTTATTGAAACAAAGCAGTTGCTTCTGCATAATGAAAATGTTGAAAGAGCCATGCGGGAGTTTGGCAACGAAATTTTAATCGGAGAAGTACCTAAGTCCCAAGTGTATGTACCAATGATCACTGGCGATGAAGTAAAAGGAGTCATTAGCCTGCAGAACCTTGACCATGAACATGCATTCTCCGGCAGTGATTCAAGTTTGCTCACAACACTAGCTAATAGTATGAGCGTGGCTCTGGAAAGTGCCCGCCTATTCGATGAAACGAATCGCTTATTAAAAGAAACCGAACAACGTACTGCTGAATTATCAGTCATCAACAGTGTACAAGAAGGATTGGCAAAGGAATTGGACATCCAGGGAATTTATGAATTAGTGGGTGAAAAGATCAGAGGCATATTCAATGCACAGGTCATAGATATTGTGACCTATGATAAAAGAACGCAACTGATAGAAGATCGCTATGGCTTTGAAAAAGGCGACCGGACCTTGTTAGGACCAAGGCCATTGAAAGGATTCAGGAAATATGTTTTTGACACAGGAAAGAACCTGGTCATTAATGAAAATCTTGATGCAGAAAGGACAAAGTATGATCAAACTGTTGTTGTTGGAAAGGGTGCAAAATCAATTGTATTGGTACCTCTTATCGCCAGCGGTGAAGTAAATGGTGTCATCAGTTTACAAAATCTCGACCAGGAAAATGCATTCCCGGATTCTGACGTAAACCTGCTGACAACATTGGCCAATAGTATGAGCGTAGCATTGGAAAATGCAAGATTGTTTGATGAAACAAATCGCTTATTAAAAGAAACTGAACAACGTACCGCAGAATTAGCGGTAATAAATAGTGTCCAGGAAGGTTTGGCAAAAGAACTGGATATAGATGCCATTTACACAATGGTAGGTGATCGGATTCGTCATCTTTTTGATGCGCAGGTTGTTGCTATTGCTACGCTCAACCCGGAAGAAGGAACGGAAAAATTTCAATATATAGTCGAAAAGGGACAACGTTTCTATCCGGCACCACGACCATTGGGCAAGTTGAGACTTCACCTGATACAGTCTCGTAAGAAAATTGTGATCAATAGACAGGAAGAAGGTTATGCATGGTTTGGAACAGACGTGGTACCTGGTACGGAACCAATCAAATCGGCGGTATTTGTTCCGTTAATGATCGGCGATAAAATTACGAGCTACGTTACACTGCAAAATATAGATAAGGAAAATGCTTTCACGGACGCTCACATAAGGTTGCTTGAAACGCTGGCAAATAGTATGAGTGTGGCTTTGGAAAATGCAAGGCTCTTTGATGAGACCAATCGCTTATTAAAAGAAACTGAACAACGTACTTCCGAACTGGCTGTGATCAATAGCGTGCAGGAAGGTTTGGTGGCGCAAATGGATATGCATTCCATTTATGAACTGGTAGGAGAAAAAATCCGGAAAATTTTTAAAGCCCAGGTAGTTGATATAGTCATTTATGATCGCAACAAAAATCTGATCGAGGATAGATACTCTTATGAAAAAGGTGACAGGACACTCGTAAAGGCAAGACCGCCGAAGGGGTTCAGAAAGCACGTGATCGAGACTGGAGAATTATTAGTTCACAATAATAATGTTGAACAGGCAATGCGTGATTTTGGCAACGAGATATTGATTGGTCAAATGCCAAAGTCACAAATGTATGTACCTATGATTGCGGGAGGTGAAGTAAAAGGAGTCATTAGCCTGCAAAATCTTGACCATGAAAATGCATTTTCAAGGTCGGACATCAGTCTCCTCACTACCCTGGCAAATAGCATGAGTGTAGCATTGGAAAATGCAAGGCTCTTTGATGAAACCAATCGCTTATTGAAAGAGACCGAGCAACGTACGGCTGAATTGGGTATTATCAACAGTGTACAGGAGGGTCTAGCATCTAAGCTCGATATCCAAGCGATTTATGATCTGGTCGGAGACAAGATTCGTGATGTATTTGATACGCAGGGCATCTCCATTTCTTATTATGACCGGCAGAAAAATTTTATTACACATCCCTATTACTTGTTTAAAGGCAATCGAATTGTTCAACTAGGTTTTGAACTTGGTAAAGGACTGACATCACATATCATACAAACAGGACAACCACTATTAATTAATGAAAATGCAGTTGAACGATTTAAAGAACTGGGAGCGGTGTTTGCGACTACGGAAAGTGAAGAAGATACAGCAAAATCATGGTTGGGTGTACCATTAATTTCGGGAGGACAGGTAACTGGAACCATTCGCCTGGAAAACTATGAAAGAGAAAATGCCTATAGCGAATCGGATCTGTCGTTACTACAGACTCTTGCAAATAGTATGAGCGTCGCATTAGAAAATGCAAGACTCTTTGATGAAACAAATCGCTTATTAAAAGAAACGGAGCAACGCACGGCAGAGTTAGCTGTTATTAACGGCGTGCAGGAAGGTTTAGCTAAGGAACTGGATATGCAGGGCATTTATAATTTGGTTGGCGACCGGGTTCAAAAACTGTTTCAGACACATGCTGTAATAATTGCCGGTTTCGATTTTCCAAACAGACTGGAGCAATTCAACTATGTATTTGAAAACGGGCAGAGGTACGAACTTGACAGCAGGCCGATTAGTAAATTACGCCAACTGCTTATTGATAAAAAGCAAACTATTTCTATTGAGACTGAGCGAGAGGCAAGAGATGAATATGGAATTACGGCGATCGGTGAAACAAAAATGCCCAAATCACTAATGTTTGTGCCATTGTTGAGCGGATCCAACATCAAGGGTTATATCAGCATACAGAATGTCGATAAAGACAATGCGTTCAATGCATCTGATGTACGCTTGCTTGAAACATTGGCCAACAGCATGAGTGTTGCCCTGGAGAATGCGAGACTGTTTGATGAAACAAATCGGTTGTTAAAGGAAACAGAGCAACGCACTGCCGAACTCGCTGTCATCAACAGTGTGCAGGATGGCTTAGCAAAAGAATTGGATGTGCAGGGAATTTATGAGTTGGTTGGTGATCGCCTTTGCAGTTTATTTCCGGACACGCAAACACTGGTCATCCGGACCTTTGATCATGAGAATGCGATTGAACATTTTCATTATGCCATAGAAAAGGGAGAACGTTTTCCCATCGATTCGCGACCATTTAACTGGACCAGCAAAGAGCTTATGTTAACGCGAAAGCCGCTTGACATACGGGAAAATTATCTGGAAACCGCCAAAAGCCATGGAGGAACGGGAGTAACAAAGGGCCAGCCACCAAAATCAGCCGTTTTTGTTCCTATGCTTGTGGGGGACGTCGTTAAAGGATCGGTCAGTCTCCAGAACGTAGATAAGGAAAATGCTTTCACGGATGCCGATATCAGGCTGCTTACTACTATTACAAACAGCATGAGCGTGGCGCTGGAAAATGCGAGATTATTTGACGAAACTACTCACTTGCTATCTGAAGCAAAACAAAGAGCTTCTGAGTTGAGCACTGTAAACAGTATTAGTAAGGCGTTGGCTTCCCAGTTGGATCCTGACGACCTGATAAAATTTGTTGGTGATAAATTGAAAGATCTTTTCAAAGCTAATATAGTTTATCTGGCTTTGTTGAATCCAAAAACGAAGATGATCCATTTCCCTTATCAGCATGGTGATGATAACAAGCCAATGAAATTGGGTGAGGGTCTTACTTCGAAGATCATTCTTTCGGGCGAACCTCTTCTGATCAACGAAAATGTCCAGGGATTAAGGGCAAAATTAGGCGTACAGTCTCAAGGCGTGCCCGCAGCTTCTTATCTCGGTGTTCCGATCCCCGTGGGGGATGAAATAATCGGTGTGTTGAGTGTGCAAAGCACGGAGCATGAAAACAGTTTCAACGAAAATGATCTTCGTCTTTTATCGACTATTGCCGCCTCTGTAGGAGTTGCCCTTCGAAATGCAACATTGTTTGAAGATGTAAAGATGGCAAAGATGGAAGCAGAAGCTGCTAGTAAAGCGGCTGAAAAAGCCAATGAGGCAAAAAGCGCATTTCTTTCTACAGTGAGTCATGAATTAAGAACACCGCTGACATCTGTTCTTGGTTTTGCGAAGATCATCCGCAAAAGATTGGATGAAAAAATATTCCCCGCGGTTGATAGATCAGACACAAAAACAGAAAAAACGATCGGCCAGATATCTCAAAACCTGGAAGTGGTAATATCCGAGGGTGAGCGCCTCACACATCTTATCAATGACGTATTAGATCTGGCAAAGATTGAAGCCGGCAAAATGGAATGGAACCTGGAAAATGTTTCTATGACTGAAGTGGCAGAAAGAGCTCTCGCCGCAACTACTGCTTTGTTCGAGCAGAAAAAATTAAAACTGGTAAGAGAAATTGACACGGATATCCCTGATATTTCCGGTGATCGTGATAAATTGATCCAGGTGATCATTAACCTTATTTCAAATGCTGTGAAATTCACGGACAAAGGTTCTGTCACCTGCAAAGTGTATAAGAAAAAGGATGAGATCATTGTTAGCGTTCTCGACACGGGTATAGGCATTGCCCCGGAAGATTATGCGGCCGTATTTGAACAATTTAAACAAGTGGGAGGTGATACGTTGACTGATAAGCCCAAAGGAACTGGCTTGGGTTTGCCCATCTGTAAAGAAATTGTAGAACACCATGGCGGCCGCATCTGGCTCGAAAGCGAAATAGGGAAAGGAAGTTCTTTTTCCTTTTCGTTGCCTGTTATCAATGCCAAAAAAGAAAAGCCTTTACATTTTGACGACCTGGTGAAGCAATTGAAAGAACAAATGGCGAACTCGAAGTTCAAAGTGATAGGAAAAGATGCAACAATACTTGTTGTAGATGATGATGATTCTATACGGTCATTACTGCAACAGGAGCTAAGTGATGCAGGCTATTTGATAGAGCAGGCCACCAATGGGAAAGAAGCATTGGAAAGTGTTCGCAAAAACCGTCCTGACCTCATCATCCTCGATGTGATGATGCCGGAGATGAATGGATTTGATGTGGCGGCCGTTCTTAAAAATGATCCCCAAACGATGGATATCCCTATCATTGTCTTATCGATAGTGCAGGATAAAGCACGAGGATACCGCATCGGTGTAGACAGATATCTGACCAAACCGATTGATACGGCGCAATTATTTAAGGAAGTGGGTGCTTTATTAGAGCAGGGAAAATCAAAGAAAAAAGTAATGGTGGTGGATGAAGATGGGACCGCTGTCCGCTCTTTGACAGATGTGCTGCAGGCTAAGGGTTACCATGTAGTAGAATCGGACGGAAAAGAATTGGTTCAAAAGGCAATCTCAACACAACCGGATATTATTATCTTGAATTCAGTCCTTTCCGATAAACAAGAAATTGTTCAGTCGCTCCGCTTTGAAAAAGGATTGGAGAATGTATTGTTTTTAATCTATCAATAAACATAAATGAGAAAACTTTAAAATGGAACAAAAACTTTTGATTGTGGATGATGAAGCACATATCCGTATGCTTATCGGTCAAACACTGGAGGAACTGGAAGATGAAGGGGTAAATTTTTTCACAGCAGAAAACGGTGAACAGGCGTTGGAAATTATCCAGGCGGAAAGGCCGCAGCTGGTTTTTCTTGATGTCATGATGCCTAAAATGAATGGAATGGAAGTTTGTCGCCGTGTAAAAAAAGAATTGGGATTGAATGATGTATTTATTGTTTTACTTACCGCCAAGGGCCAGGAGTTGGATCGTCAAAAAGGACAGGAAGTAGGCGCCGATGTATACATGACAAAACCTTTTGACCCGGAAAAAATTTTAGAAAAAGCAAGAGAAGTTCTCCAACTGCAAAATTGATATCACCGTTCTCAACCCTGCACCCACATGTTAAAACTCAGCTTAAAAACTATTCTTAGCAAAAAGAATGAGACTGCTTCTATAATCGCTTCTTTAATCGAACGGCTAAATGCCAGTGTTTGGATCGAGGATGACACGGGTAATATTTTGCTGGGCAACCGATCGGAGACCTGCAAAGTTGAACAGGTTATTAAAGTCGACAATGAACCGGTCGGTGTTGTGCGAGGCGACGAGACAGCAAACATAGTAGCCGCTATCATTAACCAGTCAATACAAAAAGAAGCTGAAAAGAAAAAGCTTGGTTCCGAGGTATTGAACTTATACCAGGAAATAAACCTGATCTACAATTTTTCTGAAAGATTGGCCCAGGCTATTGACGCCCCAACGATTTCTGCGATCACGTTAGAGGAAGCGGGACGTGTGATAAAATCAAATGGTGGTGTGGTGTTATTGTGGGACGAGGCAACGGAAAGATTGAAGATCCTTGCTTCTTCAGGAGCATTATTTTTTGTTGAAGAAAAACTGTACAGCGAAATACGTCTTCTTAGCAAAATCTTATTAAGCGGACAATCTGAGATCATTACTGATGTTTCTGCATTATCGCAGGCTGGTATCCTTTTACCCGAGGTAAGGTCTGTTATTTATTCCGCTTTAAAGGTGAATAAGCGGACGATGGGAGCGATCATTCTTTCCAGTAATGAATTGGTTCAGTATACTGCAGCAGATCTGAAACTGCTTACGACGCTTGCGTTACAATCTTCCGCCGCTATCGAAAGTGCGCTACTGTATGAAAAGAACCTCCGCGAAGCAAAAGAACGAGAAGAAGCCATGCGACTTGTTTATGAAGCAACCGGAAAGTTTGTGCCTTATGAATTTATCGGGTCTTTAGGCCACAATGTGATTACAGATGTGAAATTGGGTGACCAGGTGGAAAAAATAGTAACTGTCCTTTTCTCAGACATCAGGGATTATACGTCTTTATCAGAACAGATGAGTCCCGAAGAGAATTTTAAATTCGTTTGTTCATTCAATGAAAGGATGGGACCTGCGATCCGCAAGCACAATGGGTTTATCAATCAGTATCTCGGCGATGCCATAATGGCCATTTTCCCACGTAACGCAGAAGATGCGTTGTTAGCTGCTATCGAAATGCAAAAAGAAGTACAGGATCTTAACCGGATAAGAGCTTCAAATAATCAAACGCCCATACAGATGGGTGTTGGAATGCATACTGGTCCATTGATAATGGGTATTACCGGTGACGAGGATCGCATGGATGCAACCACTATTTCTGACTCGGTCAACATTGCCTCGCGGCTGGAAAGTCTCACGAAGCATTACAGCGTCAACATAATCCTCAGTGAATCATCTTTGAAGCAAATTGAGCGAAAAGAAGGTTTTCATCTTCGTTCACTTGGATTGGTACAATTGAAGGGCAAACGCGAAGCGGTGGAAATCCATGAGTGCTTTGATAGCAATGCATTGCCCGATATGGAGAAAAAGTTGAATACCCTGGCTGCCTTTAATGAAGGTGTCTCTTTCTTTCTGAATAAATCATTTCACGAGGCGAATCTTGCATTCAAAAAAGTTGTCGACGTTGATCCCGGTGACCATACGGCAAAATTCTTTTACAGGAATACAAAGAAAATAATCGATGAAGGTGTTTTTGAAAACGGAGTAGGGATCGTAGCCATGCACGAAAAATAAGCCAGGTTTCTATGCCATCATTTCTCAATTCTAAAAACCGGATATCTTAAATAATCCGGTTCCACATATGGGGAATTTTCATAAACGAAATTCAATTGTTGCTGCCAGCTTTTAGCAAAGCTCGAATCGGTTTTTCTTTTCTCCTCGAGTTTCGATTGCAGTTCCGGATGGTTATTTAAATAACCTTCCGCGATCTCATCAAAGGCGTAATCAGAAAAATATTCTTTTTGTCCCAGGACCGCATCAAAAAAGTTCCAGGCAAAATACGAATCTTCGGCTTGTGGCTCCAGTGTTTCGATCAAAAAACGATTAGCTGTTTGATCCATCGGGATATACCAATCGCCTTTCCTGAAATTCATTTTTTGTTTTGAAGTGCCGATCTTGACACTACTATTGAGGTGATGCATTTCATATGGCCGTTGCGAAGATTTATACTCGTCAATATGATAGACTGTCACCTCAATGGAAGTGTCATTTTTTAGAGGTTGCATTCGAACCTTGTTTAACTTTAGCAGGTCGATCACCCTCCACCATCCCTGGGGAATTATATATGCAACCGGTTTTTTGACGATTATTGTTGGAGAGAAATAGTTGAAGACCTTCACTCGCATCTCAAAAGGTTTCGCCCGGTCGTAATATAGTTTTGGTGAATTGGAAACCGCGCTAAGTTTGTGATCTGCTTCAAAACCTTTGTAAGTAATTTCCTTCCATTGCGAACGATCCAGCTGCCAGCTTATTGGAAACTCAATTGCGGATGTAATGGATTGTTTTGTTTGATCTCTTAACTGTTTTATTCTATCACTGTTCCTGGACGTAAATTCGATAAAGCACTGCAGCAAGGCATACGTTGATCTCACTCTTTGTTCGTAGGATTTCAGCATATGCGTTTCAGGAACGAAACCAAAGGTGCTCCATAATGTTGCATATCCACTGCTGTATCGGGGACTATCCCAATATTCCGGCCAGCCATTTTCAGGCTTGTCACCAAATGAGTTGACATAAGGCACAAGATCATATCCCCTTTGTTTCATCAATTGATATAAGGCCGGTTCAAATTCTTTATCCAGGTAATCACCCATTACTCCTCCCAGTTTATTGTGCTGAGACGTCAGCAAGGTCATGATGTGTTGGTAATCGGCGCCATCACTGACATGGTTGTCAACAAAAACATCAGGATCCGTTGCATGAAAGATCTCCGCAAAGGCTCTTGCGTCCTTGGAGTCACATTTAATAAAATCGCGATTGAGGTCAAGATTCTGCGAATTGCCGCGAAATCCTTTTTCTGCAGGACCGTTTTGATCTATCCGGTAATCGACACTTCTGTTTAAGCAGCCACCGATATTGTAAACAGGAATAATAGCAAGAACAACATTCCCGGCAAGTTGGTTCTTATTCGTCACAATATCCCGTGCAAGCAACATACTGGCATCGATGCCGTCAGGTTCACCGGGATGAATGCCGTTGTTAACGAGAATAATTCTTTTATTTTTTTTCCTAATGCTTTCAAAATTGTAATCGCCATCGCTGGAGACAACGACGAGATTCAAAGGAAAACCTGCATCCGTCATTCCCATTGTCAACATTTTCACTTCTGGAGATCTCTGGTCCAAATTTTTCCACCAGTCGATGATTTCGTGGTAGGTAGGGGTCTGTGTACCATTACTTTGTTCAAATTTTGTAGGAATCATTTGGGAGAATAAGATTTTAGCAAATAAAAGAAAAAATAATGCAAGAGAGGTCTTCATGTGAATCAATTGAAGAATAAAAATACGTTTGTATAAAACAAAAAGCACCCCGTTAAGAGATGCTTTTTACAATTTATTGTGCATATTATTTTGTTGCCTCCAGAAAGTCTTCTTGGCTTTGTATGGCGCGGAAGCCGGACGGACATAAAATGCCTTGATGGCCTGGTCTGGGACCAACACGGATTCAAATTATGTTAGCTTCTAACAAACCATTTATTGTTGATAAGGGCACTTGCTTATGGCCAGGGGCGGCTGCTTCAATCAACTCTTTTACATCGTCGATGTTGATTTGTTCAATGACTTCGTCAGGAACATCAATTGTAAAATCAAATTCAGGAAGCAATAATCGTAGTCTGGGGGTAAAGCGGAACCCGTCAAATAATTTTATGAACTGTTGTGCTACAGGCGGCATTGGTATTTTTATATCATTCTCTTTATTTCCGTTAGTGCCAAATGGGAAAATGAAGACATTGCTAACATGAACCTTTGGAAAAATATCTGCAAGGGCAAATGCAATTGCACAGTTGTTTTCAATTCGATGGACCTCATTCCCAGTTCCACAATTTTTACAATGTGCAAGGATCTCTTTTGTAATTGCGATTTTAAATTGTACGGGCATATTCTATTATCTTAAAGATTTGTAAAACTACACTATTAGATGCACCAAATTTTCATGTTCCTTTACTTGATTTTCATTGAGTGTCGGCGACACGATTAATCTGAATTCCGTGGGTCCGGCAATATTCTATATTTCTAAAGCAACCATCGGCAACCTCGCCCGGAAATTAATGAAATTAAAGAATAAAAATACATCCATAAAAAACAAAAAGCACCCCGTTAAGAGATGCTTTTTACAACTTATGGTGCAGTGTTATTTTGCTGCTGCCTTCTTGGACAGCTTGCTCTTTAAGTTAGCTGCCTTGTTCTTGTGGATTATGCCACGTTTAGCCAGTTTGTCGATCATGCTGGCCACCTCCGGGAATTTAGCCGAAGCGTCTTTTCCGGAAGCTGCTCTGAAATCACGAATGGCGTTACGGGTAGTTTTGCCATAAAATTTATTTCTTTCACGACGTTTTGCAGCCTGGCGAACATCTTTTTTTGTTGCACTATGATTAGCCATATTCTCTAATATTTTACCGGGATTTTGCGGTTTCTCCGGAGGACGGCAAAGGTAAGGCCCGGATGCTTATCTGCCAAATAAGAGCGACGATTTTTTAAGACGATGAAATCCCTGTTTTTAAAGAATAAATTGAAGAAATTGCCCTCAGGACCCTCATGGCCCATCCATATGTAAGTGAGATTTAAAAAGCAAACAATTTGAAATCCCAGTTGTTCTTATTACCATCAAATTGACTTATAAGAGTTTTTTATGGAAAACAAAATCCTTGGGTTGCACCATATTACCGCGATAGCGACGTCTGCAAAGCGCAATTTCGATTTTTATACCAAAGTGCTTGGACAGCGATTCGTCAAGAAGACGGTGAACTTTGATGATCCCAAAACCTATCATCTTTATTATGGAAACGAACAGGGGGCGCCGGGAACCATTCTTACTTTTTTCCCATGGGAGGGGACGCGTGCGGGCCGACTCGGCACAGGTATGGCGACTGAAATCGGCTATTCAATTCCCGAGGGCAGCCTTGAGTTTTGGGAGACAAGATTTGATGAAAACAAGGTAAATTATAAAAAGACCAATGAGCGCTTCGGCGAGAAATTTATTTGGTTTGAAGATCCCGATGGGCTGCAGATAAATTTAATTATCCCTGGCGAACCCGACGGCAGGAAACCATGGACGACTGGCGAGGTAAATGATAAAGCCGCGACCAAAGGATTTCATAGTATAACATTGACACTTCAAAATATCAAGGGCACTGCAGATATCCTGACAGAAATTTTTGGATACAAGTTTCTAAAACAGGAAAACGACCGGTTTCGGTTTGTCACGGATGCGATTGAAGGTGCCAATATTGTCGATCTCGTCGAAGCACCAAATATGCAAAGAGGTTTTGTGGCTGGCGGAACGAATCATCACGTTGCTTTTCGAGTAAAGGACGATGATATATTAATGACGTTTCGTGAGAAAGTTGAAAGTCATGGCCTGGATATCACTGGAAAAATAGATCGCAATTATTTTTTTTCTCTTTATTTCCGCGAGCCAGGTGGTGTGATCTTCGAATTGGCTTCAAACAATCCCGGCTTCACAGTCGACGAGCCACTGGATGAATTGGGGACTCATTTGAAATTGCCTTCTCAATATGAGTACATGAGGGACCAGTTAGAAGGAACATTGATACCATTGAAATAATCGTTGGAACGATGCATCAAAAAAATATTCTTACAGCAGGGAAAAAATTAGAAGAAACTGGTAAGGCATTGGTCATGATCCATGGCCGCGGTTCAACAGCAAAAAATATTTTGTCTCTAAGTAATTATCTTAATGCAGATGGTTTTACATTGATCGCTCCACAGGCGACTAACAATACTTGGTATCCCTATTCATTTCTTGAACTGCCTGCTCACAATGAACCATGGCTGTCATCTGCAATTACCCTGCTCGGTGAAATTGTTAATGACCTTGCAAAAGCTGTAGATAAAAAAAATATTTACCTTCTTGGGTTTTCACAAGGAGCTTGTCTGGCGCTTGAATTTATTACAAGAAATGCGGACGGGTATGGTGGCTGTATTGCTTTTACAGGAGGGTTGATCGGTGATAAAATTTACGCAGATAATTATAGAGGAGATTTTAAAAATACTCCGGTGTTTATCGGCACAAGTGACCCTGATCCTCACGTGCCGGTACAAAGAGTGCATGATACTGTCAAGATCCTGACAAGTATGAATGCATCAGTCACAGAAAAAATATACGAGAGGATGGGGCATACGATTATACAGGATGAATTCGATCACGCCAACAAAATACTATTGGCATCATAAACTTGATTTTTCAAGTTATTTGATCCATCCCGAGCTTTTTAAAAATCCCACCAATCCCGGGTCATCGGCGGACATAGGCTGAAGCCAAGTGCCAACTCGTTCACGGTCCCACCAAACACCTTGCGGATTATGCGGCTTTGCAAAAGAGTAACGATATAATATTGCCCGAATATATTTTGGAGGTGCGTCCGGAAAAGGATTTGCGGCAAACAGGCTTACTGCATTGCGATCATTATGAAGAAGTTTATAGGTGAGATTTAGTGTCCAGGGATATTCATCAGGAGATGACATAGAGGCAAACCACATCTGCCAATCCAATCGTAATTGGTAAGGGGCTATTTGCGGAGATACCTGGTCTAAAGCAACGGGCAAACCTTTGTATACATACGGTTTCCAATTCGCATGATCACTTGAATCAATATCCATTGTTCCTTCGAATATAACATTCAAACGTTCTTGTCCCACAGTTCCAAATGCACCATACGTATTGACAAGATCTAATGGATCGAATGAAGTATTCATGATCTGGCCCGGAGACAGCATGTTGGCGATGGGCCGAAAGCTGAGGAATCCAATAACAAATGTGACAACCCAGGCTGTTATTGTCATGGCTCTTGAAGGTTGAGCATTTTTCGCTGCATCCATGGATTTTTTTACGATAAATTTTGGGAGAAGTTTACCCCAAAAACCGTCGTCGAAGCAAGCAAGTGCAGGAATAATTGTCAACCAGTTTAAAAACGAAAGATTGCCACTTAGTATAAGTGTAATTTGCAGCAGTATGATCACAATGCCGGCGATATGTCGGCCGATTCGCGGCCAGAATATAAACAGTGGGGCGATTAGTTCGGCAATCCAATTAAACCAAACTCCAAATTTCAAAACTATACGTGGAAGAAAATGAAACCAGCGACTTAAAGGTCCCGGAATAGGCTGCGTTTCGAAATGATAATAAAGAGCAGTTCCATTGCGCCATATTTCATCTCCTCGAAGCTTAATCAATCCAGAGCCAATCATGATGCGAAAGATCAGCCAGCGAAACAAAACAATGATCGCTATAGGCGCTTCCCGTTTTGGAAATGGTCGCATATCAAGCAGCGGACAAAGAAAAATAGCGAGAAAACCTGTTTCAGTAAGTTGAATTTCCCAGCCATATCCATACCATTCCTGTCCCAAATGGACAAAGGACATATAAAGAACCCAGAGAACGGTAAGCATTGGCGCATTTGCAAAACCCGCAAAGACCATACATGAAAGAATAAAACCGATCCACGCGCCCGTTAGCAAAGCTGCATCAGAATGCCATACCCAAAAGATTGATGGGAGGCGCATAAAACCGGCGCCGTTAGAACCAAGTGCCGCGCTTACATTTTTTAGATAGATACTAATGGGAGTAAGTCCATGCGAGCCGATCAACGGAATAATTTGATTGATCGCTACGATGAATGCTATGGCATAAACCAATCCGAGTAGCCGAAGGATCATGAACCGTGTGAGCCAGTAAGTTGGATGATTTGTCTTACGGAGTTCTTCGAAATCATTATCCGTTTCTTCGTTGATCACTTCATTAGTTTTGCTTGTCGAAGAATATTGTGAGTGAAGTTAATCAATAACTGCAGCCTGTTTATCAAAAACGTCTTTCAATGTTTTCTTCGCTGCATAGTATCCACACATCCCATGCACGCCTCCACCAGGAGGCGTTGACGAAGAACAGATATAAATTCCTTTCGCGGAAGTTTTGTAAGGTGAGAGTTTTAATGTGGGTCGGGTAAATAGCTGCGCCAGATCCATTATGCCTCCAACAATATCACCTCCAATATAATTGGGATTATATTCTTCTAATTGAGCCGTATTCATAACATGCTTTCCAATTATTCTATCTCTGAAACCCGGAGCAAATCGCTCCACCTGGTTTTCAATTTGAGTGGTCATGTCTGTTTTGGACCCATTCGGTACGTGACAATAAGCCCACGCGGTATGTTTTCCTTCGGGGGCTCGGGAAGAGTCAAACAAACTCTGCTGTACTAACAATACAAATGGTTTTTCGGGATGTTTTCCTTCAGCCGTTATTTGTTCTGAGGTTGCAATTTCTTCAAATGTATTTCCCAAATGTACCGTTCCCGCCTGCCTGCATTCTGATGCAGTAAAAGGTATCGGTCCATCCAATGCCCAATCGATCTTGAACACACCCATTCCGTATCGAAATCTTTTCAATTGTCCACTATAAATCGATGAGAATTTGTATCCGGCTATTTGCAGTAATTGTTTCGGCGTGACGTCCAATAATATTGCCCGTGCCGAAGGCAGCTTGCTTAATGAACCAACATAAAAATTGGTTTCGATTGTGCCGCCAATAGAAATAAAATGTGAAGCAAGAGCCTTCGCAATAAATTGTGAACCTCCTTTTGCCATTGGCCATCCATCCGTATGCGCGGTAGACATCAGCACCAGGCCAGTGGCAGAGGTTGCAAGATTTGATAGGCGTTGAATGGAATGAGCCGTCATTCCCCCCCATAAGCCCCTCGCTTCTTCAGAGCGAAAGGTATTACTTAGATGCCTTGCAGATGTCAGAGCCTTCAATCCAAAGCGGACCATCTCAAACGGATGCTTTGGAAAATGTAAAGGTGCAAGAACATCTGTGACAATCCGCGGCCAATTCCTTACTAAGGGGTTCATGAGCTTGCAGTAAGCATCTTTGTCTTCACCCAATCCTTTTGCAGTTTGTTCAATCGATCTATATAAGGCAGCGGCGCTGCCATTATCAAAGGGATGTGCTGCGGGAATTGTCGGTTCGATAAATTCCAGCCCAAATTTTTCGAGAGGAAGGGTTTTAAAAAAAGGAGAACCGGCTGCTAACGGATGTATAGCTGAGCATACATCATGAACAAAGTGTGGCAAGGTAAGTTCTGCTGATCGCATCCCTCCGCCGATTGTTTCTTTTGCTTCGACTAATAATACCGAAAGCCCGGCTTGTTGTATAGTAATTGCAGCAGCCAAACCATTCGGCCCGGAGCCGACAACAATCGCATCATAATCTGTCTTGGTTACATCCATTAAAAATTCCTTTCTAAATGAAGTTATTCTATCTGCAATTAATAACCTATTGCAGCGCGAAAGATTAACAGACACATCAATGAAGTCCGTTCTAGATATACTCCCGAGCATTTCTGTACCTTACTCTCGCTAATTTTTTCCATAGAATAGGATATGGAATTTACCCAACAAATGACTAGATGAAACTAATTATGGGATTGCTGTTTGTAATTTTTTTATAGCTATTTCCTATTTCACCAAAATTGCATCATTGATAAAAACTCCATAATTGTGCCTCTCATGATTTATAGGTCAACCTAAAATGATTGTGAGTTGACGATCTGTTAATCGGGAATTTACGTTTCAATAGTGCCTTGAACATAAAGGCTTTAACGTTAGGTAAAATCATTCCCATTTTGTTAGCATTTTCCTTTTATGTATCACAAACTTTTTTTAGTTTGTGCCAGTTTTCCGAACGATTCAGTTCGCCATTTCAGGCGATTTATCCGTACCAATTTTCTATCAACAACCAATCACCCAATTTCTTGTCGGTTATCTCGTAAAACCGCGACAGCTATTATCTATTGCAGATTGCCATTGGCAAAATGTGAATGATAAATGCTTCTTGGGTTGAATTCCAAGATCCATTATATCCTGGGGAAGGCTGTTTCGAGGTTTATGAGCAAAATTTTAAATAGCGTTACCCGATTGACTGTTTGTACCCGTGGAAAAAAACAATTGATTCCCTGGCGCAAATCGCTATGCTCATTAGTCTTCACGTTAGCTTTTTTCTTCTCAAAAACTCAAACAGCTTTTCTTGCATCTTCAGCAATATCCCCCAAAGCTCCCGTTGCTTTAAATCCCTTAACTGCACTCGCAAACCCTTCGATCACTATTGTTGATGGAAATGGCAATGATCTTCCTGGTGCCGCGATTTGCAATGGTTCTTCGATAACCTTGTATTCAAATGGCAGCGGAGATCAGCCAATTAGTTTTTCATGGACTTCAATACCCTCAGGATTTATTTCTTCAGATCAAAACATAACAGTTAGTCCATCGACAACTACTACTTACACTGTCACTGTAACAGATGTCAACGGGTTGACAGCTTCTGACGATATCACTGTCATTGTTAATCCACTGGCCACGGTGGACCCAATCAATGACGTTAGCTATTGCAATGGAAGTTCGATCTCCGGAATCAATTTTAGCGGACCGATTATCGGCACCGGTTTTTCATGGACCGCATCGGTGGATGTTGGATTTGGCACCAATGGAAATGGAAATATCGGTACGTTTACTGCCACCAACAGTGGTGCAACGCCAGTAACTTCTTCTATTATAGTAACGCCGACGGCAAACGGCTGCACGGGAACATCCACAACATTTAATATTACTGTTTATCCGACAGCCACAGTCAATTCGATAGGTAACCAATTTTATTGTGCCGGAGTCCTTGCCCCGGTAACAAATCTATCCGGACCCGTAAGCGGAACAACATTTGCGTGGACTAACAGCAATACTGCAATCGGTCTCGCAACAAGTGGTTTAAATAATATTCCGTCATTCACTGCTACTAATGCGACGACTTCACCGATCACTGCAACCGTCACAGTTACTCCAACGGCAAATGGATGTACAGGAACGCCAACAACATTTACTACTACTGTTTATCCGACATCCACGGTCAATTCGATAAGCAACCAGTCTTATTGTGCCGGAGTTCCTGCCCCGGTAACAAATCTATTCGGACCTGTAAGCGGTACAACATTTACGTGGACCAACAGCAATACTGCAATTGGTCTCGCAGCCAACGGTTCAGGTGATATTCCGTCGTTCACTGCCACTAATGCGACAACTTCAGCGATCACTGCAACCGTCACAGTAACTCCAACCGCAAATGGATGTGCCGGAACGCCAACAACATTTACTATTACTGTTTATCCGACAGCCACAGTCAATTCGATAAATAACCAGTCTGATTGTGCCGGAGTTCCTGCACCGGTAACAAATCTATCGGGACCCGTAAGCGGAACAACATTTACGTGGACCAACAGCAATACTGCAATTGGTCTCGTAGCAAGTGGTTCAAATAATATTCCGTCATTCGCAACTACTAATGCAACATCTTCACCAATCACTGCAACTGTCACAGTAACTCCAACGGCAAATGGATGTGCCGGAACGCCAACAACATTTACTATTACTGTTTATCCGACAGCCACCGTCAATTCGATAAGTAAC